>Ga0315309_1000025_pt1 | contig 97351 bp, 99 predicted proteins | sample TDP4_MG_FD_203080 | JGI IMG/M metagenome (GOLD analysis project Ga0315309, IMG submission 203080) | Freshwater sediment microbial communities from Lake Towuti, South Sulawesi, Indonesia - TDP4 | ecosystem: Environmental > Aquatic > Freshwater > Lake > Sediment | place: Indonesia: South Sulawesi... | reverse complement strand
CATACAAGAGGGAGATCAAGAGTATTCCCAGAGCAACCTTTGTGGTATTCAATTTGTGAGTTAGGGCAACAACCGAATCCGCAGTCCAGTCTGCACTTTTCGACAAGAAGAAAACACTTATCAAAAGCAATGCAACCCAAAGCACTAAGTCAATCATTAGATTATCGAAGCAGAATATTAGAAAACTGTCTTTATAAACTCTGTCAATTGATCTAGACTAGTATTGTATAAAGATCAAACTTTATCGTAAATAAGACGTTTGAACGATGTCGAAGCTGCTAAACACAACTTCAAGCATAATCGCCAAGTGTTCAAGTGAAGAATTTAAACCTTGAAGTGAAGCCCAGTTCTCTTGGCAATTTTCAGAATGTCAAAAAAGACTAAAATTAGGTTATTATCATAAGATAAGCTCCAATTAGCCTTATTTTGGCGAAAGAAACCTTGGTCGGGCGGGCGGGATTTGAACCTGCGACACTCCGGTTTCTGTGCGCTTGGTAGCTGGAATGACATCTACCAAGGGGTAGGTGTCTACAGCATCTCCGCCAGCCAAAGCCACTTGCCTATGCTGGCTCGGAAGCTCTACCAAGCTGAGCTACCGCCCGACCAAAATTCCTAAGATGAGAAAATGAAATTTATGTGTTTCGCAGTGGGGTAAGCCTCGCTTAGAATCCTGATGAGATTTCAGTGGTGTTCATCGAGCTTTCTTGTACGCGCGCATCCAAAGCGCTCCCTCAATTATCGTAAAGGCTATCCCAATCCAAAATAGCAATATTAACGTTTTAACTGCGTCTGAAACAATTTCTTCAAACATTTTAAGCCTTCTCAATAATGGCTTTCTATTCGTTGCCTAAAAGCGAAGTTTCCACAGCCGAAATAAGAGCGCGAAAAGGCATATTTTTGGAAATGATATATGCCGACATAAACAGCAAGCATTTTATAAAGATTCAACAATATACAGTTTTAGCCCAAGCAGGAGAAAGGAGAAGGCTTCCATCATTTTTCTGTTTGGGAAACAAATTCTGGAATTTCGACTTCAAATGAAACCTAGGCTTTTCGGGTTCTGCCTCTCAAGTCGTGACAATAGTACCAAGCTGTCCAACCTCTATAGAAAGCCTCTTCAGACTTCCTTTTTCTCCTTCTATAGTAAAGCCAAGCTATCAATAGCACAACTGCTAGACCCAAAAGCCCCAGCAGAACCCAGTAGAACCACTCTGGAACATACCAAGCCCCTACGGGAGCGCTGTAGTGGGCAGTGGCAACATGTGGACTATCCATATAAACAGTTATGTTGCTGACTCCGCTGCCTCTGGAGAACCCGTCAACATCCCAATATTCAAAGTCATACCCACTGACCGAAGGAGCCGACAAAGTAACATTTTCACCTTGATCATGCCAACCATCTCCCGCAATCGCCGTAATCCCTAACGGGTCGGTTCTCACAGTTAAGCGATATTGGGTTTGCCAGCTGGCCACTGCAGTTCTTGGTTCGTCCATAAGAATCGGGTCACTTCGAGCATAGCTTGTTCCCGATGCTTCACCAAGCCAGCTAATGAAGACCCTGCGGGTCTGGTTTCCGTGGTCAAAAATGCCTGTGTTTAAAGTTGCATACGTCGTTGTTCCATTATCATACCAGCCTTCACCGCCTGTTGTTCCGTAGGGCGAAGTCACTGTCAAATAATATTGAAGAATGTAGTGGGCTGTGGCCGTATGGTTAGCATCCATAGTCACTATCATCGGGTTGCCTGGTTTTGGTATTCCCTCAACATCCCAATAGCTGAATTTATACCGAGCCCCAGTTATTGCTGAAACATACTCAGGAGCCGTCAATGGAACATTGGTGCTTTCATCATACCAGCCTTCGCCAGAAATATGCACGATTCTAAAGGGATCAGTTCTCACAGTCAGATAGAACTGCTTAAGGGGCAACAGAATGATCGTGAATGTTGTCGATGCTGGTGGGCTGTATGGCACGCCTCCGATTTCAGGTGCTGCTGTGTAAGCTGTCGCTGAGACTGTAGCTTTTCCAATTGCCGCGGCTTCTGGTATTTGTGAGGTAACATGTAGAGAATCCCTACCAGGTTGAAACACTAGGTTGTTCATTTCTGTGTGTATGATAGGATAACTGGCCATATCGTAGGCGTCGACCATTATGGTTGCTGACTTTGGTGTTAACGCGATATTTTCTATGGTTAGGTTGAAGACTATCGCTTCTTCTCTTTGATATTCTGTTTGAGGTCCCAAATCCGCATTTAGGGTTTCTATGCTAGTTACCCTAATTATCCAACCCACCTGAAAGGTCAAGGTGTCTACTATCACCTCTTCCATTATGTCAACAGTTGCTATTGCGAACCATTTGCCGAAAATTATCTGCTCAGCATTCTCAGAAGGCCAAGGCATTCTAAAGGAGAACTCAGCTATACCACTCTGGTTTGTAAATGAAACACCCACCATTGTCAAGTTTTGAAACATGTTCGCTGGATTGTTAACCTGGAAAGCCACCAACTTATTTGCAACAGGATATTCATTGTACGTTACAAATGCGTAGAATTGAACTAATTCTTGTGGCTGAAAAGCGTCACATGACTGATTCGCTCCCTTTCCACCGTAGGGCATTTTCTGTGTGAATAAATCGATTCTTCTAGCTATGTCGTCGGAAGAGACCATTTTTATGCTTACAAGTGTAGAACTAAAGAAAAGTATAATCACTGCGAGCATCACTGCTGGCCTTCTCAGCTTAGCACTCATCGCCATCAAGCAATTAGTCAACGTAGAATTCTTTAACAAATATTCCGCAATCATGAATATTACTATAAAGGATGCGTTTCTCAATCACCACAACTCCTGATTTTACACGAAAACATAAACGGGCGAAAACTTTCAAAAAAGAGCATTCACTTGGCGGGCCCGCCGGGAATTGAACCCGGGACCCCCGGGTTAAAAGCCCGGTGCTCTATCCTTACTGAGCTACGGGCCCTTCTGGGCTTTTCTTTTCGCTTTTAGAAGATTATTGAAGGTATTCTTTAGTATTTCGATTTGTGTAGCTATGTCAAAAAAATTTAGGCTGTAGATTGGACCTTTAAGAGATTTGTTATGAAGTTTTTTATTTTGTCGTTTGCGTTAAGTACGGTTTCTATGGTTTTTCGACCTTTGTCCGTGAGCTTGTAGACTCTTTTTCTCTCGTTCCATGTTCCTTCTATTAGCGCGTTTCTTTCTAGCGAGTACAGGAGAGAATACACGGTTCCTGAGCTTACAAGGAGGTGAAATTTGTTGTGTATAAATGATATTACGTCATAACCGCTCATAGGCCCGATTCTTAGCTCAGCAAGAATTATTATGTCCATAAAGTTCTTTATTATTCTCTCATGCATCTTCTTCAACACTTTCCCTTCCAACCTTTCGCCACCAGCTATGATTGTTAGGGCCGTCATGTTTATTCACGTTTTAACATTTTAGGTTGGATATAAATATTTAAATTTTATTCTAATTCTGAATTAGAAGTTGAAACAGAACAGCCCAAATTTAAACCTTCTCTCAGCAGAATTGTTTGAGCGCTCGCAATAAACCTATGTATTATGCAGAGCAAAATGCCCCAAAACATATTGATTTTACTTGCGTCTGTGGATGCCTTCAACGAAGCTTCTGCTTTGGTTGTTGGCACTTTAATGGTTGAAAGACTGTCCTTTTGAGGAACCAAATGTTTCAATATTCAATTATATAATAGGTTCATAGAAGAATCAAATTTTAAACCTTGATTTTTTATTCGATTGATAAAAGCTTCTTTTTTTAACAGTTAGCGATATATCTACATGTTAATAAATGTTATTTCCTTCCTTTGCCGTTGAAAAAGGGACGGTGTTAAGATTGATTTCGTGGAAGCACTCTTTTAATAGATTAAACGAAGAAATTGAGATGGCAAAGAAAAAGAGACAAGCCTTAGACAATTTATTGAACTCTGGCAGAATTTCTGAGTCTACATACGAGCTGTTCAACAAGGAAATATCTGAAGCGATTGCCGAAATTGAAAGACAACAGAAAGGCTTGCAAGACAAAATGAACTCTAAAATGAAGGAGCTCGAAGAACATATCAAGACTTTAGAAATGCTTTTTGCGAACTTTGAAATCCAGCATGTAGCCGGCGAAGTAGATGAGGAAGCCTATCAACGTGAGATCAACCTCATATCAATGGGGCTTGAGACTGCAAGGCACGAGTTAGAAGCGGTCAAAGAAGCTATAAGCCAGCTTTCAACTAGCGTGCAAATTCCTGAGAAAGAAGTAATTGCGCAACAGGAAATACAACAAACCCCCGAAAACGTTGAAGTTCCTCCTCAGAAAGCAGAGGTTGCAGAAGAAAAGTTACCAGAGCCTCCCGTGGAGCCTGTAAAGGTCGGCGAAACGGAATCCTTTCAGGCTTCCCAGGAAAGCACGCAAGAAACGCTTCAAAACACAGAAAACAAGGAGCAGACGAAGACTGAGGCTGAAGGCGGCGAGAAGCAAGAAGCGTGACAAAAAAGAGTAACCATTCTCCCTTTTTCTTCTAAGGAACTTGAATAGTCGTATGCAGGATTTTATATCGTCTATCTTTACATCTTGTTTTGAGAGGGTTAATGTTGGCCGAAAAAGTGATAATGACTTTCCATAGGAAGTTTATGCAGTATGATCTGGGTGAGGGACATCCATTTAGGGGAGACCGATTTGAAAATGCCATGGCATTTTTCGAAGAGCAAGGATTGCTCGATCTCTCCAAAATAATTCTTGTGGAGCCTCAACTGGCACCCAGAGAAGACTTGTTAAGAGTTCATAACGACGGTTATGTCGATTTGATTTACCGCTTGGCAAAAGCGAATAAGCCTTACGATATGGAGACACCAGTTTCCACCGAAATTCTTGAAGCCGCTCTACTCATTGTTGGGGGCGGACTAGAATGTGGCAAGGCGATTCTTGAAGGGAAAGTCAAGCGCGCAATTTCAATTGGAGGCGGTTATCATCATGCTGGAAGAAATTATGGTGGCGGATTCTGCCTTTTCAATGACATAGCAGTTTTAGTTGAGTATTTACGAATTAAAAACAATGTTAAACGTTTTCTAATATTGGATTATGATGTTCACTTCGGAAATGGCACAAGCGACATCTACTACCAAGATCCAAGTGTATTATACGTTTCATTACACCAAGACCCTCGTACAATCTATCCAGGAACAGGGTTTTCATGGCAAATTGGAGAAGGTGCAGGCGAAGGCTACAACGTTAATTTACCTCTGCAGCCTGGAACTGGCGACAGCACATATCTTTACGCCATAAACCAGATATTTGTCCCATTAGCTGAGGAGTTTAAGCCAGAAATAATCGTGGCGAATGGTGGAAGCGACTCACATTTTGCCGACATGCTCGGAAATTTGAGGCTAACTGTTAGCGGTTTTTTTGGGTTATCTCGATTGATTAGAGAAACTGCTGACAAAGTTTGCGGTGGAAAACTCGTTTTGATGCCTGGAAGCGGATACAATCCAAAGGTTTTGCCGCAATGTTGGTATGCACTTGTTGCTGGAATGGTTGGTTTAAAAGAGATCAGCGTTGTAGATCCCTATACTCCGCCAGAAGAACCCCCGGACTGCAGAAAAAAGGTTGAAAACACAATTGACGAACTAAAGAGTCTGCTGAAGAAAAAATGGACATGCTTCAAGTAACCGTGTTATTTTTTCTCTAATGGTTTTGCTACAATTGCTGTTCCGTAGCATGCAAAAACTGTGGCTGTTCCCTGAAGTACATCGCTGGTTTCGAAATCTGTCCCGATGACGGCGTTTGCGCCCATTCTTCTCGCATTTTCAATAAGCCTATCTAATGACTCTTTCCTAGCCTTTTCACATTCTGAAGAGTAAGCTGTCACTTCTCCACCAAAGATACCTTCTATTCCAGCGACTATCTTTCCGCCAACACCTCTGGTTCGCACCGTTAATCCATGAACATGACCCAAAACTTTGACAACCTCATATCCCGGCAGTTCGGGGGTCGTGACAACAATTATTTCACTCAACTAACCTGCACCTCGAAGCTTTAATACTTAATAGCGTTATTTAGGGTTACTGCCAAAGCTGCAAAGTGGGCTCTTCATGGAAAACATGGAGAAGATTCGCGAGCAATTCCCAATAACTAAAAACAAAATATTTCTCAATCATGCGGCACACTCTCCGCTTCCAAAACCGGTCGCCGATGCCGTTCACAAGTGTGTCGAAGAATCCTCCAACTACTGGGTCACCTCACCAGAATGGAATGACTATGGAAAACCATTTTTTGCCAAGCTCATAGGTGCTAAGCCAGAGGAAATAGCTTTAATCGAAAATACGTCTGTCGGTTTGAACATAGCTGCAAATGTGCTTCATTATCCGTTAGGCTCAAAGGTTGTCACAACGGATTTGGAGTATCCCTCAGTAGTTTATCCGTGGCTGCGCAAAAGATTAGGCGTGAAGGTTCATTATGTGAAGAATATTGACGGCAAAATCTTGTTGGATGATGTGGAAAAGGCCGTAGACGACAAAACTGTGGCTGTTGCTATAAGCCATGTGGAATACGTTAACGGTTTCCGCCACGATCTACGTGCTATAAGCGAAATAGCCCATGAACATGGAGCCTATCTAATCGTTGACGCAATACAATCCGCTGGAGCAATTCCAATAGACATCAAAAGAGACGACGTCGATTTCCTAACAACCGCCTGTTACAAATGGCTTCTAAGCCCCACAGGAGCAGACTATCTCTACGTCAAAGAGGAGCTTATTGAAAAGTTCGAGCCGCCTTTTGTTGGCTGGGCAAGTGTTAAACAAGAGATTTTCGAAACCATAGATTTTTGGGACATTTGGAGTCTGAGGCTTTCAGGAACCGCAAGCCGCTTTGAAGTTGGCTCACCAAGCTTCACAAGCTTAGTAGGAGCAAGAGAAGCACTAAAAATACTGCTGAGTTTTGGGATCGAAAACATTGAAAAAAGAGTGCTGAAACTCACAAACCATCTAATAGAATGCACCAAGGATCAGAAGCTGGAACTCCAAACACCAGAAGAACCGATATATCGTTCAGGAATAGTCAATTTTAAGATAGATAAAGCGCAAGAAGTGGCAGAAAAGTTAAATCAGAAAGGCATAATCGTCTCCGCTAGGACTCACGGGTTAAGAGTTTCACCTCATTTCTACAATACAGAAGAGGAAATCGACAAGATGATGGGGGAAATCAGAAAAGGGTGAAAGACGCCGCGATGTCCATTGCATTACTATTTGATTTAGAGGACACGTTAGTTCATACCCCATGGTCAGACCACCAGAACGTCATAAGGTTCAGACGCAAAACCCGAGAGAAACTTATAGAGCTTGGTATCCAACCAGCAGTACTTGAGGGGATAGAACGCGCTACCATAATGCGCAACAAAGCCTCCGAATATATCGAACAGAACCATGGTGAGACAGAAACGAAAACCTAGAAGCTAATATTCGCTGACGAAAGTCACTTCCAGAAAGCCCTCAATCTGTCTGCCTTCGCCTTTCTCAGGTGAGGTTTGGATTTCCGAGATTTTGCACGTTCCTACGATGTCTTCCCTGTTTTCGCTGATGATGCGGGCGAATTCGTTGTTTCCAGCATAAACTTTCACGTTTTTTATTGGAGTGTTTAAAGGTTTTCTCTTCTCAGATTTTTCGCGCCTGATTTCTGTTATTAGGGCCATCACCAAGTCGCCTCTTCTCTCAGCTTCTTCGTCTGTTTTGGCCATGTCTGGTTCTGGCCAAGGGGTCAAGTGTATGCTCTTTTTGCCTATAGTTTTGGCGTACATTGTTTGGTAGAGTTCTTCTGTAATATGAGGTGTTATGGGGGATAGGAGCTGGATTGTGCGGTATAGAACATTGTAGAGAGCGTATTGGACAGCTTTCCTTTTCTCTTCTCCGTAGAGTTCTGGTTTGTAGAGCCTGTCTTTTACTGCTTCAATGTATTGATCACAGAGTATGTGCCATGTGAAGTTGCGTGTTTCGTCAAGGGCTGTGTTGAAATGGCATTTTTCCAGGGCTTCTGTAACTCGTTTTGTCAGTCTTTCTGCTTTGCTCAGAATCCATTTGTCCAAAGGCTGTAGCTTACAGTTTTCACTTGGCACGTAATCTTTTAGTTGGTGGCTTATGAATCTAGTTGCGTTCCATAATTTAATCAGAAATCGCCAGCCATACTCTACATCTTGCCACCGGAAGGGTATATCTGAACCTGTTGCCCCTCCGCCAGCAACCCATTGTCGTGTGGCGTCGGCTCCATACTTTGAAAACACATCTAGCGAAACCACATAGTTGCCCAGAGACTTGTGCATCATCCGACCGTCCGTTCCCAACACCATGCCATTGATTAGGCAACTCTTGTAGGGCTTCTCATTGAACAAAGCGAGGTGTCTAACCATTAGATAATATGCCCAAGTGCGAATAATGTCAACGCCAGATGGGTGCATATCAGCAGGGAACAACCTTCGCCAGTCTTTCTTGTCAGGCCAACCAGCGTGAACTGCGCATGTTATAGATGAATCAAACCAAGTGTCTAAAACGTCTCTTTCGGGCTTGAACTCGTTTGAACCGCATTTTGGACACTTATCGATTTTTGGATTTTCTATACGCGGGTCTGTTGGGAGCCATTCTAGCTCAGCCAAGATTATTTCGCCGCAGTTTTCGCAGTACCATATAGGCATAGGAGTTGCAAACACCCTCTGCCTAGATATTACCCAGTCCCAGTCAAGTGATTTTGCCCAGTCTATAAGGCGGTGTTTCATGTAGTCTGGGTACCACTTGATTTCGAGCGCTTTCTTTTCTAGCTGGTCCGTGAGAATTCGTGTTTTCATGAACCACTGGTCTCTTTCAAGTATCTCTATTGGGGTTCTGCATCTCCAGCAGACGCCCACTTCTTGTTCTAGTGTTTCAGTTTTCTCCAAGAAGCCTTCAGCTTTCAAGTCTTCAATTATAGCTTTCTTCGCTTCTGCTGTTGTCATGCTCGAATATTTTCCAGCATTCTGGTTCATTCTTCCCTTCTCGTCTATGCACATTATTACTGGAAGGTTGTGTTTTGTGACGCTTTTTACATCTGCCTTGTCTCCATAAGTGCATATCATCACAACGCCCGTGCCGAATTTTGGGTCGACAAGTTCGTCCGTTATGGCTTTCACTTTTCTTTGGGTCGCTGGCACCCATATTTCCTTGCCCACATACTGCCTGTGACGTTCATCATTAGGATTTACCGCCACAGTCACGCAAGCTGGGATTAGTTCTGGCCGCGTTGTCGCTATAGTCAAAAACCCGTCATTTTCAAGTTTGAACCTAATATAGTATAGCCACGCTTTCCTTGTCTCGTATTCCACTTCAGCATCAGCGATGGCAGTTTCGCATCTTGGACACCAGTTTATGGGATGCTTTCCGCGGTAAATGAAACCCTTTCTGTAAAGGAGAACAAAAGAGATTTGTGTGCGTCTCCAATAGTCCGGATCCATTGTCTTGTACTCGGTTGTCCAATCTGTCGAGCACCCTAGGCGGATGATGGCCTCTTTCATCGCTCCAATGTACTTATCCACGTGCTCTTCGCAGAGCTTTCTGAACTTGTCAGGCGGAAGGTCAGTTTTCTTGATTCCATGAGTCTTTTCAACCTCCACCTCTGTAGGTAAACCGTGGCAATCCCATCCTTGGGGGAAGTAAACATTGTAACCTCTCATACGCTTGTATCTGGCAACCATGTCAAAATACGTCCAGTTCAAAACTAGACCCATGTGAAATTCGCCCGAAGGATACGGGGGCGGAGTGTCAATGGTAAACGTCGAACGTGTCTTATCTTCCCAGTTAAAGCGGTAGATGCCCATTTCTTCCCATTTCTTCTGCCACTTCTTTTCAATTTCAATAGAGTGGAATTCTTTGGGCAGAGGCTTCATGATGTAACATCCTAATTCCGCTTTAGCCTTAGGAAAGATAAATATACCACTAAATAACAGTATCCCCCTCAAGGTTTGGGGGAGCTGGGCAATGACCTGGCTGAGAGGACGGTTGAACACCGTCGACCCTTAGAACCTGATCCAGGTAATGCTGGCGGAGGGAGCAGAACCACGAACATACAGAAAAATAATTCTGGAATTCGAAAATCCCATTCTTTCAATTTTTTGGAGGAACTCTTAAATGGTTAAAATGCCGCCTGAATGGGGCACAGAGCCAGTGCCAGACAATAAGAGAGTTCTGGGATCCATTGACTACTTTTTCCTATGGTTCAGTTTGGCTGTTGGCTTATTAGTGCTTCAAGCAGGTGGTTTGCTCGTTCCAGGTCTATCTGCAATAGGCGCTGTTGTCGTTGCTGTTGTGGGTTCGCTCATAGGCTCTCTTATGCTTGGGTTGGCAGGTGGCTTGGGAAGCAGGTTTGGCGTACCGACGATGGTCAGCTTAAGAGCAGTTCTAGGATTAAAGGGATCCTATATACCAACAATGCTCAATGTACTTCAACTGATTGGCTGGGCGTCATTTGAAATATTGATAATGGCTAATTCTGCCCTACTTATAACGGGTCCATTTTTTGGCTCATACACCTTGTACTTTTGGATTTTCGTCTTTGCACTCTGGTGTATGCTGCTAAGCATTGGCGGACCTCTGGTAGTCATTAGACAATGGCTGGAGAAGTTTGCAATATGGCTTACGTATGGAACAACAGCCTTCATCACTTACATAGTTGTCTCAAGCTTTCCTCAACTCTTCTCATTTCAAGGGGATGGTTCATTACCACTAACATTGGCGTTAGACCTTGTCATAGCCATGCCAATATCATGGTGGCCTCTAATATCAGACTATAACAGATTTTCAAAAAGCGAAAAAGGAGCCTTCCTAGGAACAGCTACAGGCTATACCATTGCGAACTCATGGTTTTACGCTTTAGGAGCTTTGCTTGTTTTAGCATACGCAGGCCAGACGATAATATCTGCAATTGTTTCCATAACTTTTGGAGGCTTAGCCTTAGCCATATTGTTGGTAGACGAAACTGATAATGGTTTCGCAGACATATATTCCGGAGCTGTATCAATACAAAATATTCTGCCTAAGATCAAACAGTGGAAACTTATCGTCACGATCACCGTTGTTAGCATTCTTTTGGCGGCTTCAATACCTCAAGACTGGCAACTAGCGTACGAAAGCTTCCTTCTCTATGTAGGAGCAATTTTTGTGCCCTTGTTGGGCGTTCTTGCCATGGACTTCTACATCATCAAGAAGAAACAATATAGGCTGGAAGAGTTCTATTCCTCGGCAAAGAGTCTCAGAGTTAAACCTTTGGTTTCTTGGTTTGTCGGCATCCTCATCTATTTTGCATTTTACAACTATACAAGTTTCGGCTCAAGCTTACCTTCCTTTATAATTTCTGCTCTCACGCTATATGCGCTCGAGAAGATGGTTTAATATGTTCAAAATAAAAGGCAAAATTCCCGTGGCGATAACGATAGCTGGAAGCGATTCTGGAGGTGGAGCTGGAATTCAAGCTGACCTCAAGACTTTTGCAGCGTTAGGCGTTCACGGCACGACAGCAATTACATCGATCACCGCCCAAAACACCTATTCAGTTACTGCTATCAAAGATTTAAGACCCGAAATGATTCGAGCACAGATAGAAGCAGTAGCTGATGACTTAGGCATTGATGCAGGAAAAACAGGAATGCTTCACACAGAAGAAATAATCAAAATTGTTTCTGCAGAAGTTTCGAAACACAAGTTTCCGCTAGTTGTTGACCCAGTAATGGTCGCCAAGTCTGGAGCGCCACTCCTAAAGCCTGGAGCTATAGATGCCTTGAAAAAAAACCTTCTGCCAAAAGCCACAGTCGTAACGCCCAATAGATTTGAAGCTGAAAGGCTCGCTGGCTTGAAAGTCAAAAATTTGGGGGATGCAGAAATTGCTGCGAAGAAAATCTCTGAAATGGGACCTAAGGCTGTTGTGATTAAAGGCGGACACCTAGAAGCAACAGATGTTATTGACCTTCTTTATTATGCAGGCGGATTTAGCAAGTTTAAAAGCCCAAGGCTGAATGTTAAGACCACACATGGGACTGGCTGCAGCTTCTCAGCAGCCATAGCCGCAGGGCTCGCCAAGAAAATGCCAATTCGCGCTGCAGTCGAAAAGGCAAAAGAATTTGTTGCCCTGGGTATAAGGTTTGGACTGGACATTGGAAAAGGCTATGGACCAATTAACCCAATGGCTTACCTTCACCGTGAATCTTCAAGATACAATGTCTTAATGAATTTGGAAAGGGCAAAAGATATGATTGAAGCATCCCCTGAAGTCGTCAAGCTCATTCCAGAAGTTGGCATGAACATTGCCATGGCAATTCCTTACGCAGAAAGCATTGATGACGTAGCCGCAATAGAAGGGAGAATTGTAAAAACCCGCGACGGTGCCAAGGCTGTTGGCAATCCAAAATTCGGAGGCTCTTCACATCTAGCCAAATACATACTCGAAATCTCCAAACACAACGACAGAAGGGTAGCCGCGATCAATCTAAAGTTTTCAGAAAACACTCTCAAAATCCTAGAACATAAAGGCATGGTTATCTCCTTTTATGACAGAAAGAAGGAGCCTAAAGAAGTCAAATTAGTTGAAGGAATGACTATTCCTTGGGGCATAAAGGAAGCTATAAAAAGGGTTGGAAAGGTTCCAGACGCCATCTATCACAGAGGAGACGTAGGCAAAGAGCCGATGATCGTGATCTTTGGCGAACAATGCCAAGATTTAGCTAAACTTGTCATTCAACTTGCAAGCGAGACAGAGAGGAAATGGAAAAAGGAGTAGCGAACACTAAAAGGCTAGCCTTGGTCATTGTTTTCTCCGCTTTGGGAGTAGCTTTATCGCCTTTCTCTTGGTTTGAGTATTTGGGCACAAAAGCTTATCCAACACAGCATATGGTGAACGCGATTTTAGGCGTACTCGTAGGTCCAGTCTGGGCAACTCTTGCAGCAATATTCATAGGGACTATCAGAAACATATTGGGAACAGGCACTTTTTATGCCTTCCCGGGAGGCATACCTGGCGGCGTGGTTGTCGGCGTCGTCTACTGGCTTCTTAAGCGGTTTAAAGTTAGCGCCAAAAATCGTCTATTCTCCGCTCTTGCAGAACCTATAGGGACAGTTTTAATAGGAGCTCCGCTGGCTCTCTTCATGTTGGCTCCATGGTTGGGAACTGAAAAGCTCTTGAATCTGACAACAAAAGAAGGATTTCTAGTAGCCTTCTTAATTTTTGGCGCTGGATGGGCTTTTAGCTCCGTTCCAGGAAGCATCTTAGGTTTCATCATTTTGTTAATTCTAAAAAAGATTGGAATAAGCAGGGAAACTCTATTTGGTGAAAAATAAGCAGAAAATAAGAGCCAAAGATATTCTCGGAAAAAGGACTCTGATACTAGGGGAAGCCAGTTCTGGAAAGACCAAACTCGCCGCCAAATTGCTTCGAGAATTAATAAATATCGTAGATCCAAGAAAGATAGCCGTCATTGATTTAGCTCCAGAGAAGATAGGCGACCTTGGCGGAAGATTGACCGACTATGTGAACTTAACCGTTGAAATCAAATATCTTGCGCCTGAGAAGGTTTATATGCCTAGATTAACGGGGACTTCGCCTGAGGAAATACTGCACTACGCGGAATTAAATAGGAAAAAAATGGAACCACTGCTCAATGGGTTTATCCAAAATCCCACTGAAACCCTCATAATAAACGATATCACACTGTATCTTCATTTAGGCGAATTGAAAACTGTTTTAGAATGTGCTAGATTAGCCAGAACATTTTTGGCTACAGCATATCATGGTTCAAGACTTGCTGACGATTTGGGAACAGGGATAACCTCCCGAGAAAGACAATTGACTGAAGAACTAGCTATACTCATGGATCTGGTTGTCGAAACTAGTTAGTTTCAAAAAAGTCTTAACTTTCTCCCACTAGAACAATGATTGCAAAATCTACTAAGAAATGTTACGTAGCTTGCGGGTGAGCAAAATGCGGAGCAAATGGGAAGTTGTTCGCATAGGAAACGCAAACATAAAACAATTCTTGGGCTTTCTCGAAGATGACAAAATCTTGCATATCTTCACTATTTATGACTTGAAGTTTATGAGAGACAAGACTCGTGTTTGGGTAGCCTTTAGAAACGCCAAAATTGGCGGGTATCTGTTCGAGTTTGATAAAAAGATAGTCCACACGCATGGAACCGTGGAAAGTGTAAACAAACTTCTGGATTACATCGGCTTGGATGAGCCAGTACTGGTAATAGAGCCTCACCATCTGGCACTGATCAAAAAATCCTATGAGCCAGTTGAGCCCACAGACCCCACAAGTAAGGGCAAGATTACACGATATCTTGTTATGAAAACGAATGCCAAAGCCTTCAAACCCTTAATCAGGCACCGAGTCAAGAAGTTGGAAAGACAAGACCTTGGCGAGGTTTTGGAGAATTTTGGGGAAGATTGGAAGAGGCGAATCGAAGATGCCATGTCTAGGGGTCTGGCTTTCGGAGCTTACAAAGATGGTATGTTGGCATCAGTTGCGACAGTTCCTGAGATCGTAGACGACATAGCTTTCATTAGAGGAGTATACACAGTTCCTTCGTTAAGATCAAGTGGTTTCGCAACTTCAGCTTGTTCTGCTTTAGTCAAGGATGTCATTAGTCTTGGAAAAGATGCAGCATTATGGGTTGCAACAGACAATCTTCCAGCGAGAAACATCTACGAGAAGATAGGCTTCCAAAAGACAGGGCACATACTTTTGGGCTTTAAGGCAAGAAGGTTAAAGAAATAGACTTGAATCCTTTTCATGTTGAACTATTTAGCTGTATTGAATCCCATAACAGACATATATTATATTCCTCTTGCCAAGATAGGCTAGAGAAGGGGCACCGTATGCGAGAACAAGAATTTGAAACCTATATGATACGATATCCAAAAGGCAAAGTGTGGACAGGTGAACGATTTGCGGATACTCAGATCAAAACAAAGTTCATTGTGGATGCCCACACTCACCCGATGAATGATCGTGCTGGAACCCCCTTCACCGATCAGCAGCGTAGATTCTTTAAAGAAAGGTTTGGCTACTGGATTCCGTTTGAGGCAACGCCACAAGAGCAACTCAGAATAATGAAGCATGAAAACATAAGTAATGCAGTTATTTTTGATGCAGGCTCTCCAACCTCTGAAGAATCAAGGAAAATAAACCAATGGATAGCATCGGTTACACAAAGATACCCTCAACTAGTAGGGTTTGCCATCGCACCTACTGACGGTAGCGGAGGAACTGCTGAAGTGCTAGAAGAGGCAATCAAAAAACTCAAGCTAAAGGGCATCGGAGAACTCTTTCCCTCGCAAAATCTTGATGGTATAGAGGTGGTTTTTGAGGCGGCCTCCAAGCTCGATGTCCCACTTCTGTTGGATGATTACAATTGGGACTTACATAGCAGTTGGCTTAGGAGTGTTTTACCTTCGTTTTCGCAATTGAAGCTGATAATCCCTCACGTAGGACATTGTTTTCCGCAAATGGTTGAAATCATCAATGATTTTCAGAATGTTTACACTGACATATCCATAGAAATCCACTACTTCGAAGCAAGAGCCGCAAAGGTAATAAGCGAAATCGGAGCCGACAAGTTTCTGTTCGGTTCAGATTTCCCAGGCACTTGCTGGACACCGCACGATGACATAATCAGAACGGAACGACTTCCTTTGCCCAAAGAAGACGTAGAAAAAATATTAGGATTGAACGCAAAACGCTTGATAAAATTCCTCTAATATGCAAATTCTCTTTTGCTGAGTTTTTCTCGCCATGGTTAATTAAGTTGCACAATCCTGCCTGGAAAAGTGTAGATGTTCATGCGTTTGCCTCGCACGAACCCAATCAGAGTTAAGTCTACATCCTTTGCAATTGCAATGCCAGAATCCAACGGAGCCGCCAAAGAAGCGACAATCGGCAAGCCAACAGCAGCCGCCTTAAAAACTATGTCTCCCGTTAACCTTCCACTCAATGTAAGAAAACATCGGCCAAAATCAACCCGAGACAAGGCTCCCATGCCGATGACCTTGTCAACAGCGTTATGGCGGCCAACATCCTCGGCAAATGCCACAAGATTTCCATTGCTGCTGTAAAGTGCAGCTGCATGTACTCCGCCAGTTTCTCTGAAAGTTTTCGCGATTTGATTCAACCTGCTGACAGAGTCCAATACAGTTTCGGCTCTTACCTTCAGACTTGACTGTATCTTTCGAAGCCTTTTTGATGGTTTATATGGACCTCCACATGCTGAGGGAATGATGCGGGAGAGATGTTTTGAAAGCTTGAGCCTTTTTGCTAGGTCGACAAATGGTTTTAGCTTCACATAGCAGATGCCTTTGTCTTTAAAGCTTACATCCTCGATTTCTTCGGCTGATTTTATGATGCCTTCCGTGAGTAGGTGGCCGACAGCAAGTTCTTTCAAGCTCGTTGGTGAACAGAAGATAGTTGCATACTGGTTTCTGTCTAGCAATATATGAAGGGGTTTTTCTTCTGCAACATAGTCTCTTGTTTTTTGCGCTTTTTTGGTTAACGTGTTAATTTTAAGAATCTCTACCTCGCGCAATTTGACTACTCCTTTATTTTTTCAGCTCAGAGAGTACGAAGCCCACGATTTCGTCAGCGATGTGAACGCGTGCGACCGATTGAAGACCTCTCCATCCGGGCTGACTGTTAACCTCAACAACCAATGGACCTCTAGGGCTTTCAAGGATGTCAACACCTGCGATTTTGCATTCTATGAGTTTTGCCGACTTCACGGCCAGCTCCTCAAGTGCATTGTCAAGTTCTAGCAGTTCTGGGCGGGCTCCTTGGCTGTAGTTCGTTTTCCAGCTGTTTCCGATGCGACGCATTGCTGCCACAACGTGGTCGCCTATAACAAATGCCCGAACGTCTGAGAAACCGTGAGGCACGAATTCTTGAAGGTATATTACACCATGATAAAATGTTATTGACCGAAAGATTGTGGAGGCGACTTCTGGATCAGTGACACGCGTTGCGCCTATTCCTCTTGAGCCAAAGAGTGGTTTGACCACAACGTCGCCGCCAAGCTCATTGAACGCTTTTACAGCTTCATCGACGTTTTCAGTTACGGCAGTGCGGGGCACTGGTATGCCATTGTCTTCCAATATTGCCAGAATGTCATATTTGTCAACGCAGTGTTCAATGGCCTCAGGCGGATTGATGATGGGCAAGCCTAAGCGTTGAAACCGATAGAGCATATCCATTCTGAAAACTATTTCTTCCAGTGAACCTCGCCCAATCGGACGAACGATTAATGCGTCTAACTCTTCTAGAATGTCAAAAGTGCCAACATTTACGTGGGGTTTATATCCAACACGAGCGGCAAACCTTGGAAAACCAAAGCACATGTGTGGAATGTTACGTTTAGCTAGGGCTTCTCGAAGCTGCGTCGAACTCCAAGAGTTCCTATTTCGTGTTGCAATTCCAATCTTCAAAAACGAAACCTTCTACCTCTCGAATCTGTAAAAAATGCTAAGGGACTGTATTCTTAAAGTTTCCGTGTAAGAGCCAAACCTAGAATTTGTGAATATATGGAATCAGTTGCTCTGCATTTTCAAATTTCTTGGAAAGCTCCACACCTAAATAAGCACCATGAAGGTTAAAATATGGCGACCCCTTCCGCGAAAACAACGTTAGGATTTTTCCTTTATGGTCGATTTTGAAGCCTTCTTCGCATGGCTCATGACCCCTTATCAGAAGTTTGATGTTAAGTCTCTGCAATACTTCGCTCGTTACATTTTCGCCAAACAGTTTTCCCGCGCCTCTTGGCGATGCACAGGTTCCCTTAATCATTTCGTTTGGGTCGCTCCAGAGCATTTCTTCAAGAAGGCGCTGTTTCGGGTGCTTGAGGTGAGCATATGCCAAATCATGTAGGTTATTTGCTTGTGCTGGCAAGCCGCCGTGAATGAGTATATAACGCTCTTTCACCAGCACCGCATTGTAGAGATGCGCCCATAATTCTCGGACTTCAGCGTATGCATCTGTCCATTTTTCGCCAAATCTTGCTTGAAACTGATAGGGTAAATCATGTGGAGAAGCCATAAGGTCTTCTGGCCCCTCGTGATTTCCACGCATAAGAATGACTTGCTCTGGAAACAACAGCTTAAGTTTCAAAACTACGCAATAGACTCCAGCAGAGAGTGCCCCTCTATCACCATAATCTCCAAGGAAAATCAGAAATGCGCTTTTGCTTTCGCTCATTTTCTGCAGAAACTCGCTTTCCCTCAGGATATTAACTAGACTTTCTAGGTCGCCATGTATGTCGCCAACTATTAATACCTCTCCAAGAGGTTCGAGCTTGACTAGTCGGCCTGTTATGTCTAAGTATCCAATTTTGCCATTTTCACTAAGCAGTTGCTGAGCTGCTTTTTCAACAGTTTCTATAAAACTTTCGCTTTGAATTTCCAATGCGTCTTTGACAATCCGCGAAAGGCTTACTTGCAAATATTGCGCCTCTCAACTATTCAATGAGGATTCTTTTGTCAATAAAACTGAGAACATTCCTTTCTATTGCAGTTTTGTGGTTTCGAATCTTTCGCTGTGTTTCACTACACGCTCGGCTTACAGCATTTTCCTCTGCCTCAGCGACTCCTTTCCTTCTCTCCAGATTCTCAAGGAATTCTTGAAGCCTCGACAAATCGCTTCTGGTCTCCGCCACATCGGCTGATGTTGAAAGCTTCTTTTTCCGTTCCATAGCGTCAGCGCATTTTCGATGAAGATTTGCGAAAGAATTTCCATTCAGAATGTTTTCTATGGCTTGCTTCGCTTTTCGCTCTTTGTCTGGCTTCAGCTTCAGTTTTCCCTCAGAAATTGAGCGGTCAAGTTTTTGAAGAATCTGTCTCAATACTGGATAATCTGCTTCTTCTTCTGCAAGAGTTTCGAATGGATTTTCCAAATATCGATTGAGCTTTCTGAGTTCATCTGGGGTTAGGCCGCTTCCTCTGCCATGAAGTGCTAGCGACGTAAGTTTTATGAAGGGTTTTCGAAGATGCTGCAGGCTACGTTTTGTTTCCATGCGTAATATTTCTATTTCCGCTCCTATCTGGTTTAGTCGGCTTATGCTTCCCTTGCTTTTTAGATCAGCCATTTTTTGTTGCGTTTCAGCAATTTCCTCAGTGATCTGAGCCTTTTCACTCCCAACCTTTCTTCTTTGCTTATCTAAGCTTGTGAGTTGCGTTTCAAGGGTTTGCAGTCTGTCTATAAGTTGAAAGGTTTCTTCCAGGGTTTTTGTCTTAACGTATTCTTTTGTCAGAAAATCATTAAACTCTTTTAGCAGTGCTTTCGCTTTCTCAAAAATCATCAAGAATCTTCTTCGGTCCAAGATGAAGTAGGGAGAAATTCTTGGAAACCAATTTCTAATATCTACCTCAATCGCAAAGAACGCCTTTTGGGTTTCTTGGTCGAAATCTCGGAAATCATCATAGGAAACTCTGTCTGGAACCTTGATGTGTCGCATTCTATCAAGAAACAAGCGAGCTAACTTATTTAGTGCTCTAGCTCTGCCATATGTTTTCATATTCCTTTTCTCAATCTCTTTTGAACTGTTATCCAAAAGCACCTTGGAAACATCAGAAATATCTTCAATCATTTTGTTCATGTCATTAAGCAGTTTTTCAGCTCTTGTGTGAACTGGAACAAAAACCGATTTGGTTTCGCTTTCAAGCCAGCCTTTGATGTCACTCGAGGAAAACTTAGGGATTTCAGACAAAGGGGTTCCCGCTAGAAATTATGCACAAGCCATATTTATCTTTCAAGTTTAGAGGGCTGGAGAACTCCTTTTTGAGTAGCTACTCTTAAATAGAAATAGAAAACTCTCACATGATGTTGTGTGGAGATGAGGTTTATGGAGGCGAAAACAATTTCATTTGTATTAATGATGGGGGTACTTGGAAACATACTGTTTGCAGCATCCTACTATTCAGTGAGTTTTGCGCCTGGAGTAGCCCTTGACTTTTCTCTTGTAGCCGCCTTTATCGCAGGATTCTATGGAGGGCCCCTAGTAGGTTTTGGTTCTGGACTTCTTGTGGGAATAATGCCAGGCATAATGTTTGGGCCAATGGGGATGGGTTCGTGGTTAGGCTTGTTTGGCTTACCATTGGGAAAAGCCTTGACGGGTTTGACTGCTGGAGTTATTTCGAGAAGTTTAAATCTTGGGCGAAGGCCTTACTCATCAATTCTTGCAGTTCTAGCAACTTTCCTAGCTTACATTCCTGAAGGCATCTATACTTATGCCTACTTCGCTTATCTGATGCCATTTTTTCTCGAGAAAGGAGGAGCAACAATATTCATTTATGGTATATTGCCAAAAGCCATGGGCGAAGTAGCTATTATAAGCGTTTTAATGGCTGCTTTAATAGGGAATAACGGCTTTAACGATTTTGTAAACACGTTCTTTGCAAAGCCATACATTATTCCAAAACTTAAGACAGAAAAACCTAACTTAGAAACCTAAATATTCTCACGTTTTCTATTTTTGTATATCGTTCAGTCGGTTAATTGATACGCAAAGAGCTCATGATGCTCGTCGCATTCTAAAGGCGTAGACAGAATAGTATAACATGCTTATACGCTTGCAAAGAATACCCAAGCACGGCTTCGAATTCAGTTTAAAACATTTGTGGATGAGTTTGTTGGTGGAACAGTCCAATACGTGATTAGGTGGAAAATAGTTCTATAGGATACTTTCCTAAACATTAAAGGTTGCCGAAGCCTTTTCTTCTTCGAGGAAATTGTCTGCAGTTTTGTTGCAGTCAGATTTCCAAAGCGCCGAGTGTGGGGCGCAATGATAGAAGTACCCAAATGAGAGGAGGAATGAAAGAGGTGAAGTATAAGAGAATCTTGGTTGGCTCTTTGCTCTGCATCATGCTGTCTTCTATGATTCTAATTGGCGCATGGGCTCTATTCCGTATCTCCATGGCATACAATTACGCGGTTCAGTATGCAGCAGCAGCACCAGCCCCTCCCCCGACTGTGACAAGCAGTACAAATATGTCAGTGCTTATCTATGCTGATCCGGAAGGCGGGCGCCAAGCATTAAACTTGTTCCAATATGTTACAGCTCAAAACATTGAATGGAGAGGCACAAGTACGGATCCGCAGGGAAACCCCATAAACATTAACGTTAAAATGACCAGCGTGAATTTCGAGAAGTTAGATGAGAATAACTATCGTGGTAACGTTAAAGGATTAGTTGTGCGCTTCTCCATAGGCGATTTGATCAACGTTTTCGTCAAAGCTGACAACGTCAACGTTAGCATGGCCTTCTGGAATTACATGGATACGTTTCCCGCGTTCAATGCCACAGGCTTGTTGACTGGAAATGTTGAAGTCCGTCTTTCAATCGCTGTTCTGCCATTCATGGGATTGGAACAGGCGCTATATGAGTATGCAGGCGACCAATTCAGCATATCGTATTGTATCATAAAGCCAATAGACGTAACAATTGAAAAGCCTTCAAACGGAGAAAAGGTCAACGGTGACGTGAAGATTCAAGCATTAGTCAAGGCTGTGCCAGCGCTTACAGTTGACAACGTTCATTGCTGGGTTGATGGGATGGAGAGGCCAGTGCAAATGCAGTATAACCCGACGAGCGGCCTTTGGGAAGGCGTTTGGCAGACGTACAATGTTGGAAATGGATGGCGTGGCCTCAACGTGAGAGCAGAAGGCGTTGAGTGGAAATCAGGTCAACAGTTCAGATATTCTGACCAAGACAGAATCGATGTGGAGATTGACAATCCTTGGGTAAGCTCGTACGTGAGGAGGGATTGGGGGCTAGAGTGGTTCGGTGACCTGAAGGTCAACTTAGTTTGCGACTCAGCGTCTTGGATGAGAGGAACCACCTTCAACTTCTGGCCTTCAATAGGCTTAAGCCTGACAGCACCGGAATACTACTGGGACGGAAACATAAGGTTCACTTGCTGGAGAATAGACGACAAATTCGGAACCCCACTATACGAGTCATATAACCCGACACTCACAATCGACGAAGCAGTATTTAGCGCGCTTTTTGATGGAGAAGGCAGAGCAAGAGAACTGAAATGCATCTACGAGCAAGTCCCACCGCCACCACCACCATAGGCGTGCAATGCTTTCATAACACATCCCATTTTTTATTTTCTTAAACTTATCTTGCACATCTCAACCCCAATAACAAGTTGAATTAGCTATTCTCAAAGCCAAATGACTTCATTAACGCTCTGACGTTAATTTCTCCGTTTTTAAATGTGTTACCAGTTTTCACGTTATTCACAATTATAATTGCTGGTGCGAAAAGATTTGGATCAATTTTGTAGAAGTCGTAGTTTGCCTCTTTGAAGATTTCTCTGAAGGGTTTTCCGTAATCTCTAGAGGCTTTTGATGGAGCCTTTTCCACTATTCTTGCTAATTCTTCTTCATTACCACATTCAATAACATAATAGCTTACCCCTCCGTAGAGAATTGCGTCGTTTGTTCTCGCCATTGCCTTCGCAAACTTCGGATGAATAGGCGGAATGGGGGCAAGTCCCCAAGCATGCAAAAATACGTTTGGACTTAATCCTAGCTTGCTGAGTTTGTGGAATCCAGCTTCAACCATTCTGCCACATACTTGTGTTGCGCCAGCTATGCTTGTGGTTGGAGTCAAAATTACTGCAAGGTTTTCTGATGAAACATGGCATTCTTCTGTGAAACGCTCTATAAGTTTTGATGGCGGATGCTTATCAGTTTCCAAAACCAAAACAGCTCTGTCAAAATCATCCTTATAGCCGATTTTTTCGTAAATCTCCTTTGGCTTCAAAGCCAAAGCTCTCGCCGGTCCAGAACCTATTGCGAAATATCCACCTTTTTTAATTTGCCAGCCTGCAAATTGCGAACCTAAGGTTGCGATGACTGGGTGATCTGTGTAGACGAATATAGACGGAAGCTTCAGTTCCCCATAGCTTGTGTGAGTTATTTCTGCTTTTCCACATCCGCCCATACAGATTTCGGTTATGATTTTCCCGGCTTGAAAGCCTCCTTTAACGTTTATCCCAGCATCAACAATTGTGGCTCCTGAACTTGTTTTTTCAATCTTCACTCCATAAAAAACTGGGTTTTTGCACAGTTTCTCTAGTAGTTTCCATGCCAAACGATTTACGCTTAATGCTTTTTTCAAGGAACCCTTCCTCTCATCAGAGGAGCTTTTCGTAAAGGCTCAGGTGTGAATTTTTCTCTTTGGCGACATAAAGTTTGCCTTTGCCATTTTCGGCAAGGTCTCCGGTGAAAAGGTAGAAGGGTGTCTCAACCACCTCACCTTCTTCAATTTTGGCCTTTTTCTTGATGCCATCAATTGTGAAGGTTGGAAGAACAGACTCCAATAACCCGCCAATAATTATGGTGCCATTGGTCATGCACGCGCCAGCTCTTCCTTCACAATCTTTTTGAACATATATCGTTCCACTATGCATTCGGAAGCCGACAAATTGGCCCACACTTCCATAAATTTTGATTATGCCTTTCCTCATGTGGGCTCCTGCCTCAGTTCCAACATTTCCATGAACAGTTATTTTTCCTCCACGCAAGCCCTCGCCACTTCCGCGGTAAGGAGCTCCCAAATAGTCGCCAGCATTTCCATGAATTTCAATGGTTCCACCCTTCATCATGGATCCAGCCCATCCCCCAACATTTCCATGAACAGTTATTTTGCCGCCTTTCATTTCCTCCCCCAAATGCATGCCCACATTTCCGTTGATCACTATTTCTCCATTAGCCATGCCTGCCCCTGTTCTTCGGACCCTGCTTACATCGCCATGAACTGTTATCATTGTAGTTTCGGACTGACTTTCTGTCTTGACTTCTTCAACCCTGAAAAGTTCTCCAAGTTTTTTCTGCTTGTTTCCTTCCCAAATTCTTTGCTCTTCTATTTCCTCGAGTTTTTTTCCTTGGAAAATGTCTGGGTTTATGCATTCAGCTGTTATTGGAAACTTGAACTCCTTTGCAGGGTATAGGTTTATCATTTAAACATCAGCCTTCACAGGTATTGGATGCGGAACTTCAAGATAGCTTTCCGTTACTGGGTAGTTCTCGTATTCGACTGTCCAGTATTCTTTGAATCTTCTTTTCATCTCCTCAGTTATTTTAACTGGTTCGGATGTTTGCACATCAAGCCACATGGTTGCGCCTTCAATATGCCTTAGTATCTCGCCTTTTTTAGCAACTATTTTTCCACCCTTGACAGTGTAGGCAGCCTTCTTGAAAGCTCTTCTTACAGCCTTGTACTTTTTGGATGGATCAATTGTTTCTGGATTTACGCCAAAAATAGCTATGTCCCCATCTGCTCCGACACCTAAATGTCCCTTATTCTTAAGCCCTAGGGCCTTCGCTTGCCCAGCCCTTGTCATCACTGCAATTTCATAGAAGCTTACCTCTCGGTCTATTGATGGAAGGAGGCTTCTGCTCCTTGCCCGTGGATTGATCTTTTTCAAGGTTGCTTCTCTGGCTTTTCGGCTTATTAGCCAAGCCACAATTTTCGGATAGGCGGTAAAGGGACCGCCGTTCGGATGGTCTGTTGTCATAAAGATTTTCCACGGGTCCTTAATTAGTAGAGCTAATTCGAGGCCTATGGACCATTGTACTGCATGGACATAGCTTTTGCGGCGATAATGGAATGGCACAATTCCAGCGCTTGTTTCGGTTTCCACGTCGTGGTTTACCCATTTATTCCCGCTTAACTCGTGAAGCGTATACTGGAATGGGCCGTCGGCGGTCATGGTTGTTGTGTCCGTGAATATTACTTGACCCATGTCCAAGGTTGCATGAGAATGACCGTTGACGTAGTTTGCGATTTCCTCTGCTCCAGACTCCATAGTTCTCCAGTCAGCACCCTTGAAAGCACAGAATTGACAATGTGTAATATGAATTGCTGGTTTGTTTTCGGTTGCTAAATCCTCGACACAGTTCATCGTTTCTATAGCTGTGAGATAATTTCCCGGTTTTCCAAGATTATTCGTGTGAACGTGAATCGTGTGGGGCAGGTTGAGAAGCTTGTTCACCTTGCATAGTCCACGGATAATATCGCGTGGAGTGATTCCAAAGTATGGAACCTGATCGTCTAGGCTGCTGACATTGCGTCCGAAACCCCAGGCCTCTAGCCCGCCTGGATTAACGATTTTTATAGCGTATCCTTTTGTTGAAGTCATCATCCATGCTACATATCTTGCGCATTCGTCAATTTTCCCTTCCTTCAAATACTCGAGCACAAACCACCAGTCGCCGAGAAGCGGGTAACTAGCCTTATCAACCATAGGAGTGTCGCTCAACTCCTCATGCGTGTGCTTAGCCTCTAAAGGTGGCATAGAAGGATTCATTATCGTGGTGTAGCCCATCCTCGCGTAACGATAACCAGTTGTAAAAGTCGATGGAATCGAGTAGCCAACACCAGACCTCGTTACAGACGTTTTGCGCTCAAAATCCTTGAAGTGGTCTTCTGGTCTCAGGAGCCTTCCAGAGTTTACTTCTGAACCAGCAATGTGGCAGTGGATGTCCACTCCGCCGGGCATGACAACCATTCCAGAGGCATCTATCTTCCTTGCCTTACGCTCGTTTAATTTCTCAACTATTTTCCCATCCCTGACTGCTATGTCCATTTTTTCGCCGTTAACGCCGTTAATAGGGTCGTAGACGAATCCGTTTCTTATTAGAAGCTCCATTTACGATGCCTCTGCTTGTCTTCTCTTTCTTATTTTTCTGACCTCTGAAAGGATTCTTCGCAGGATTTCCTCGTCTGGAAGCACTCCTCGGGACGGTTCAACGACCTTGTTGAGTTGAAGGGGCACATGGTCCATGCGATAGGCTGTTCCGCCTGCTTCTATTCCAACGAACGCTGAAGGAAAGACAATGTCAGCCACTTGGGCTGTGGCATTCATGTGGGGGTCTATGACTATCAATGGATTATTAACGAGATGTTCAACTGCCTTTCTGGGGAAGTTTGCCACAGGGTCTGACGCAACTACTAGGGCGACATCTGATTCTTTCCGCAAAAGAACGTCAACAACCGACGTTTCGCCAGGATTATACCGCGGATAGGCAAGTGAAAAATCAACAGCGTAAGGGTAGCCAGTCTGCCACGTAAAAACCGTGTTTGCACCAGTAACGTTAAAGTGGCCTCTCATAGGCATTATAACAAACTTCGTTCGCATGTTCAAATCACGAACCAAAGAAAGCGCAGCGTCTACGTTTCTGAGCTTGCCACTACTCATTGTCAACCCAAGTCCGAAAAAGAGTGTTCCAAAATTGCACCTAATCATCACATCAGCAACTTCTTCCAGATATTCAACCGGAACTCCAGCAACTTCATCAACGTCAATCTCCTGGTCTCGAATCAAGGCTCTTAAGGCTTGAAGAAGCTCATAATCCTTGTTCGGCTCAACTTGAATAAAATAATCGGCTATTTCAGCAGACCTTGTCCTTCTAACATCGATGACTATTAGTTTCCTTCCTTCTTTGAAAATCGCAGGTGGAGGCTCCCTTCTGAGATGTGGTGGAGCCGAAGGCTTTTCTCTGAGGAAAGCCCTCCTAATGGCACTTTCAATTCTCTTCTTGACAATTGAGGCTTTAATTTTGGTCAGGTATCCTCTCCATGCGCTTTTCTCAAATCTTCCCTCTGAAAAGGCTGTGTACCTTTCAATGTGTCTTGGATGGGCGCTCCAAGGATTGCTTCCCCAATAAATCACAAGATCGGCCCGGTGCCTGATCTGTCCAAGGGTGCAGGATGGGATGCCGACGTCTTGAATACTCAAAATTGATGGTCCATGGCAAACCGTTGATGTATTGTCAATCACTCCTCCAACCTCTTCTGCCAATTCAAGGCCTACCCGCATGGCTTCGCAACTCGTTGAACTCCAACCGTACAAGATTGGATAATTTGCTTCCGAGAGGATTTCAGCAGCCTTTTTTATGGCTTCTCTAAGCGAAGCTCTGGCGAGTTTTCCGTTCTTTCTTATCAGCGGCTTCAAGAGCCTACGTTCGCTGTTAAAGCCCAAAAACTTTGATTCGCACATGGCGCAGCCTTTTTTAACCTTCGTTATTTTTCCATCTTCAATTGTTAATTCTATGTCGTCGCATAGGCTTCCGCAGACTGGACACGGCACAGCGTTGACAACTGGCATATTTAATTCTTCCCAAACTCTTCTTTAAGGAGGTCTTCCAGATCAAGAAGGGGCTTGTCCGGAGCAGGCTTGACTTCTGCTGGAATTCCTTTCAAAGATGGCATTCCGACACTGTGAGTTTCAGGGTTCACAACGGCATTTGCCCATGGACCATACGGAATGAAAATAACTCCAGGATGAGGAGCCCTTAAGGATTTCAAGGCTTTTACTACAACCGAGCCATAATCAGATGACACAAGAACATTGGTTTTCTCTTTGATCCCCAGCCTTTTTAGATCTTCAGGGTCGATATAGCAGACCGAAACGCTTTCAATGTATTCTTTGGATGCTTTCCCGCGTTCTTTTCCGACACCTTGCTCTATTGTTCGTCCAGTAAGTAATACTACGTGCAGTTTTGTGTACTCCGTCATTTTTTGACCTCAAACTATCCAGTCAAGCTGCTCCCAGCATAGACTCGAGTGTTTTTTAAAGCTGATTCATGGTTTTAACCTAATTAATTTTTATGCCTGCACAATTCCTCATTTCAGGTCATGGCCTGTACCCGCCCAGAAGACTTAAAGCTAAGGCAGCTGCGATTATGTCAGCTGTGGTTCCGGGGTTCAAGAGGTTACTCGATTTTCTAAGCTGCAAGTCAAATGTGCGGAGCGATTCCCTTCCTATTGAAGTTTCAAGTCCTCCAAGCTCCAAAACTTTTTCTGCTGCTGATGACACTTCTTGTGCCTTCTCAGTGCCAACCTTTCTGGCTATGAAAGTGTCAGGATATTCTGCAAGAACCTTTAAGAAAGTGTGGGTTATTGCCATGTTCAAGTCTTGGCACTTCTTGACTTGCTCCGTCAAATATGGATAGGCAATGTCAAAGGTTATCGGGTAGTTGTTGATCCATTCGGCACAGACATTATCATATTTGGATGCTATCTTAAAGACTTGGTAGAGTGAAATATTTTCATTAGCTATTCTATTCACCGAGTTTAGATCGTTAACATCGAGTTCAGGAGCTTTACCTAGTCCGCTTGGGTTAGCGATTTTTATTGCTTCATATACATTCATGGCATCTTCAGAAGTAGTTGACTCCACGGTCAGCCTCACATTCTCCCTTATCTTTAGAATCTCGAAGACATTTCCTTCTTTAGCAGAGGTCATCCCCGCTGCAACCGCAATCGGCGAAAGCAAGATCACAGTCCCAAGCAATGTGTTACCGCCGTGTTGCCAACCATTAATATTTGACACACAATCCCTTATGATGCGCCCAAGCCCAACATCACTAATAGTGATTTTCCCGTGAGAAACTGAGATGCCTTGTTCTGCAGCCAATTCAAAATAAGGTTCCGCAGCAACAGCAGAAGCAAGAAAGTGCTCATAACACGTCCCTTCAAAGCCGACCACTAGATTCACGTTGCCAGGTTTGTCGGCACTTACTTCGAAAAGTATAGCTAACTCCAAACACTTCGAAATGTGCTTCGCCTTCTCAAACGCAAGCAATTCCGAGAACACCAACTCGCATATAGCATTAAGATAGAAAGTTTTATTAATGTTGTGTAAAAAATTGCACAGCGATGGAGAAAAATACAAGGGAAAAGCATCATGAAACTTAAGCTTTCTGCGCAAGATGTTGCCTTTGTGGCTGTTTTTGCCGCTTTTTCAGCCGTTATAATCAAAATTCTACCCGGAATTCCCGTAGTAGGAGTGCCCGATGCAAATATCAAATTCGACGCTGTTTTTGCGCCAATCTATGGCATAATCATTGGTCCGTACCTCGGCTTTCTAGCCGCGCTTATCGGAGGATTAATTACAGCTGGAAGTCCCTTCAGCATTCTCACTTCATTTTGCCCAGCTGTATCTGCATTAGTTGCTGGATTCCTTACACAGAAAAACTCAGACAACAATGGACGCAGAATCAAGGGATGGATGCTTGCGTCAACAGTTTTAGGTCTACTAATCATCGGATGGTATTTGACAAGCGTCGGTCAACGGGCTCCATTCTATCCCATTCTTCACATTGCAGGGCTTGTCTTAATCCTAGCTACGAGGGGGCGCATCGGAAATGCATTCAACAAAGAGAATTCGGAGGTGAGAAGCTGGCAAGCGAAGCCAACCTATCTACTCGTTGGGATCATACTCATGGTGGTTGCTTACATGTTCACTAGGCCTTATTCAAGCGACGTATGGATTCTTCCCTACTTATCTCTGCCCACATTTTTAGTGGGAGGAACGGTTATAGTTTACAGTTTGTTTGGGATGGGCAGAAGTGTTTTTGTCTTGGCAGTTTCTTTGGCTAGTTATTGTGGAATAATAGCAGATCATATGCTCGGAAATCTAATTTTCATAAATGTTATTGATATTTTTATTCCGCTTGCTGTAATCGAAAACTATTTCCTGATACCGTTGGGCTTGCCTGATGTTGCAGGACTTTTCATGTACATGATACCAGTTTCAGCAATGGAACGAATATTATTCACAATAATTGCAACGATTCTAGGTGTTGGCCTGGTGCTTGCCCTACGTAGAGCAAACCTATTAACTCGAAAATCATAGAACACCTCTTGATCTGTGTGCACATGAAAATAAAACCTGCTGAAGGAGACCTTTTCCAAGATTTTAATGGAATAATATTTGACACGAAAGGCTTGGTTCATCCCCCAAGCAAGATTGTTGCTTTTCCACGTTTTATTCCAGATCCTTTAGGTAATCGTGGGCAAAAAGGTTCGAGATACAAGAAGATTTACAGCATTTCCGCGCGATTTGAGTTCCTCGAAAAGAATTTTCCGCAATACATAGTCTGTGACCCCACATTTGACGAAAACATTTGCGAGGTGCCATTGAAAAATGTCAAACATTATTATAAACCTGCTAACCGCTTGCGAGAACTCAGACACAGTGAAAAGGTAGATGAACTGGAACGAGACGCATTAGAGCTTGTGGAAGTTCTGAAAAGCGGTGCAAAGGTACCTTGGGACAAAATGGGGATTTCAGGCTCGCTTCTTGTCAAACTGCACACGCCGAATTCTGACATTGACCCGATAATTTATGGAAGCGAAAACTGTCGCAAAGTTCATAGGGCATTAAGGGCTTTGACGCAAGATTCTAAAAGTCCCGTGAAAACCTATCAGATGAAAGGATTGCGAAAGCTTTTCCAGTTTCGAGTAAGAGACACGCGAATGTCTTTTAGAGACTTTAAGAAGGTTGAATCAAGGAAGGTGATGCAGGGGGTATTCCAAAATAGAGAATACTTCATGCGATTTGTAAAGGATTGGAGCGAAATTCACTCTGAGTATGCTGCAGTATGCTATAAGAATGTTGGCTACGCGAAGATTAAAGCCAAGGTCGAGGATGATTCAGAAGCCATTTTTACGCCATGCAATTACAAAATCAAGAATGTTGATATACTTGAAGGAATGCGATTTCCAATCGAAGAAATTGCCTCTTTCCGCGGCAGATTTTGTGAACAAGCTAGGACAGGAGAAGTTGTGATCGCACAGGGAAAAGTTGAACATGTCGTAGACAGAAAGCAAAACCGCGAATATTTTAGGCTGCTGCTTGGAAATAGACCCTCAGACTATATGGTTCTCGTCTAGCAAACTAGGCTGCAACTTTCAACGCTTGCTGATAGTATCTTGGGCAATAAGTCAATGTCACTTGGTGAAAGCTTCCGCCAGCAGTTTCGACTTCTTCTAGGTTTCCTTCAACATAAACCTTCTCATCAACCTGCGCTTGCATTCGAAACTCTTCCAAGTAAGAAATTATTCGCGTTGTTTCATGAGAATCCTTTGTCCCATGTAAAACTGTGAGTGGCTTAATTTCATACACAGCAGGAATGAAAGCCGCATCTTGGTCTTTTATTATACGCGCAAAAATCTTGACCCAACCCTTCTGCATAATTTTCGTCCCCGTGAATTGCTCTTCCCTAATTTCTTCCCACTTTTTCACAGGCTCAAACTCTGTTTTGATTAGTCTTCCGCTATTTTTGTCGTTAAACAATGCGTAAATCATTTTTCTTTCCTGATGCCACGCAAATTCCTTGGAGCTATAATTCTGAAATCTCCAGCGCTTTCCTTTGATTACTTCATAGCTTTGGAACTCGTTTCTAAGCGGAGAATAACTATTCTGATACATTTCCTTTAAAGACTTGCGAAGTTTAGCCAGATTTTCTCTTCCATAGATGACTAAGTCTATATCAGAGAATTTTGGATGGTAGAATCCGTGAAGTAAGGAGCCGAATACGCCGAAATCCTTCATTGACAAACCGGAAGAGTCAGTTGTGATTTGTAGAACACTATGCATGGCCATGAGGAGCTCATCTTTCGGCTCTTTTTCAACTAACTTCTTAAGCTTTTCATTTGGTCTTCGCACGTTCACTACATCATGATGTTTAACGCCTACGACATTATTCTGAAGCATTTCATGAAATATCATGTGATGTGGGAAATTGCTCTTAACAAACTTCCAGCCCTGATCTTCGTAGAACTTGTAGAATACACGTTGTCCTCTGCTCCTTAAAGCCTTAGGATTCCTCGATTTGAAAACTTCTGCCGGTGCGTATTCGACATCGCAGATGTAGGCTTTTGGCGGATGACAGTAGCCAAAGACGCGAAAAATCAAGCCTTCCTTTGTTATGATGGCGTCACGATCTCTAAGCCTTAAAGCGGCCAAATATGCTCTTCCTCTCTTGTGCCTGTTCCAACAACAACCTGATGAAAGATTTCGCCTGTTCTAACATCTTCGACTTTTTCCAGCATCCCAGACACTTTGATTTTGTCTCCTTGTCTGGCGACGTTTCTATAGCATCCAATCATGGAAACAACAAGTTCTGGAATCTTATCTTTTGGAAGTGCTGAGACTGAGTCGGTTGGTTGGTAGTCTTCAATTCTGTAAATTGCTGGACGAAACATGGCTTCGTTGTCATCTTTGACTTTGCATTGAAAATTGACTTGGGTTATTGGGGAATACTTAAGTGCTCCATATGTTGTATTGGCCTCTTCCGGTCTGCGAACCGCATTGTACATAAAAATCTTGTTCAGATAGCGGCCCTTGTATCGTCTCGCAGCATCTAGACGACTCGTGAACACGTAGCTTAACGTTCCAGCCTCAACAAGTCTGTTTATTGTCCTCTCTAGCCTGCGGAAGTTTCGCGAACCATACAGAACGATGTCTATGTCTGACTTACGTGAATGCATGTTTAAAGCAACCGAACCGTGAACCCCAAAATCTTCTAAAGCAATACCTGATTCTTTTGATAACAATTCGATAAAGTTCAACGTCATTCTTTGCAGGCTATCCTTGCTTTTAAGCTCCATTAAAAAACTCAGACAATCCCTAGGAACATAAACTCTTTTGACTAAGGGCAATGGGACACTGATTACTTCCTTCCCTCTGAAGGGACAAAAATATACGTAGTTTGGGAAATTCTTCCTAAAGGTCTCAACAAACACTTGATAGTTGTTTGCAGTGTAGAGTTTTTCTGCTCGAAAAAGTTTCACTTTTCCATATTTCCATGTCTTGTCTAAGAGATCAATATTGAAAAGTCCTGTGAATTTGGCAGGGATGTATTTTAAGAATGCAAAAACTCGCTTTTTGGGATGTTCGTAGCCGAAAACATTGAATATGAACCCTTCTTGTGTTGTGAAAGTATCGCCGTCCGCTGGACTCCAATCATCAATCGTAGTCTTGCAACCCCGAGTTGGAATGTGGTTTGGATGGTAAATATCTATCGTCTCAGACAAGTTGTTCTTAGTTCCAGTAATTTGGTGTAGACCTTGTCGGCTAATTCGCTTACTCTTCTTCGATTCTGCTCATCTTCCATCATGTTTCCTTCAAGCCAACAATCTTTGAGTTTTGGATTTCTCGCTACTGTACCACGTGGATCCAATTCAATCCAACCAAGGAAATTTTTTCTAGGCGCAAGCCAAGAGGTAAGGATCGAAGCTGCGTTCGCCTCACCTATACTTCCAATAATTATAGCCGAGGTGACCTTGTTCTTCAGAACTTCGTCGTATGGATATGGGTTTCTCTCTAGGAAAGCAGACGCTAAGGCGGGGATCGTTCCATTATAAAGGGGTGAACAGACGATCAAACCATCGAATTCTTCGAGAAAATCTGCAAGTTTTTTGGAGTCGTCGGGTGTTGGACACTCTTTGTTGTAGTAGCACTCCATGTTGCAGTTTCTGCATGGTCTGATGTTATAGTCTGTTAAATGGACTAACTTAGTTTCAACGCCTTTACTTCCGATATGGTTTAGAGCAACATTGGTGGCTTTGGCGGTGTTTCCATTTTTCCTAGCACTGCATGATAGACCTAAAACCTTCAACTTAAGTCCCTTGTTCCATTATTCTAACGCTTATCTCAGCCACAAATGCTTTTCTCATGATTCCAACGGTCTTGAGTAGATGGCACACCCACAACACTTAAAATGGGTTTAGAGTAAAGCAGTCTAGAGTGAACTGTTTGAACGAAAACTTACATCCCTATGTAGTATTTTTGCCATCCGAACAAAAAACTAAAATCCTTAGCGCGATTTTCGGTTCAAAAGCATCTGTCGACGTCCTGAAATATTCCCTCAACCAAGGCATATCAAACGAAATCTACCAAAAAGACCTTGTTAGAAAACTTAGCTATTCAAACAAGACAGTCATTGAAAACCTAAAGTCACTCACAAAACTAGGCGTCTTAAAGGAGAATATGGAAAAGATCGAAAAGCAAGGTCGTATTGTTTGGGTCAAAGCCTATCAGCTTTCAGACATAGGCAAGTGGTTTGCCCTATTGCTCGCTGAAGAAAAAGACTTGTCTCAAAAAGAAAAAGCCGAAATACTTCAAAACCTTTTCAGAACCTACACAAAATGGGTGAAAGACCTATCGGAAAAACTAAATGTAAGTAAAGAACTGTTGGAAAAGGTCTTCAGAGAAGAGATGAGATAGTAAAGGTGCAAAAATGAAAACAACTGTTATTGCGGTTGTCGGAAGCAAGAGTTCTGGGAAAACAACAACCATAGAGATCCTAACGAAGGCGTTAACGAAAAGAGGCTACAAAATCGCAGTGGTAAAGCATATTCAAGAAGCAAACTTCACAATCGATACGGAAGGAAAAGACACCTGGAGGCTCGCAAAATCTGGAGCAAAAACAATCATTAGCGTGGCATCACATGAAATAGCTACAATAGAAAAAGTCGACGAAAAAAGCTTCTCACTAAGCGAGATTTTAGAAAAATGCGAAAGAAACGACGTAATCTTTCTCGAAGGATTCAGAAAGATGGTGGGCAAAAGAATGGACATTCAAAAGGTTGTGGTCGTAAAGTCCAAGGAAGAGGTGTTAGAAGCCTTAAGGTCTTTTAAACCTATCTTGGCTTTTGCTGGACCGTATTCAACCAAATCCTTAGATTTGGAAATTCCATACATTGACGTGTTCAAAAATCCAAAAAAAATCGCAGACATTATTGAGGGAACCATCAAAAAGACACGCTTATAGAATATTTGGGTTGTGGGGTTTGGAGATTTTATCTGAGGGGGAGAAAGGAGAATTTTCAAAAAGATTATTGGTTCTCCAAACCTTTCCACCCAAAGTTTTAATTTCTTTGCATTCCCTCCTTTCAAAGAGCCTTGAAGGCTTCAAACCATCTATTGTATAACGATAACATGTCAAGGGAAACACTTGGTTTTCTCTCTTCCAATATTTGTCTAAAGTCATCCATTCTTAAAGACCTCGGCTTGGCCAGTTTGTTGGCTGCTTGACCAGACTCGAAGAACTCGCCGATGAGCTTGAGATGTGCTGATTGGCAAACATCTCTTATGTCGCTTCCCGAAAATCCTTCTGACAGCCTAGCCAACTCATGCAAGTCAACATCTGGAGCAAGCTGAAGATTGCTTGTATACAGCTTAAACATCATCAAACGCGTGTGATGGTCTGGAAGAGGTACCAAAATCCTCTTCTGAAATCTTCTTATAAACGGCCAGTCCAAATCCCAAGGCTTGTTTGTAGCTCCAATCACATAAACGTGAAGGTTTTTGCCCTTATCTATGATACCATCCATTTCTTTCAAGAACTGGTTCCGAACACGAACCTCGCCGCCGACTTCGTTTGAATGTTTTCCCATAAGAGAATCCAACTCATCTATGAATACGATTGATGGCTTACCGTCTGTGGCTGACTTTCGAGCAGAACCGAAAAGTTTCGCGACATTTTGTTCAGCTTCCCCCAACCACTTAGACATTACTGAAGCGGCATCAACAGAAATGAAAGTTGCATCTATCTCTGTGGCAACAGCTGCGGCCAGCAAAGTTTTTCCGCAACCCGGTGGTCCGAACAAAAGTATCCCCCTTGGCCAGCCCAAAGGAAATAGGTCGGGTCTCTGAACTGGGTAAACTATGGCTTCTTTCACGGCTTTTTTGGCATTTTCAAGTCCGACAACTTCCTCCCATCGTACACTTGGCTTCTCAGTGACTATTAGTTCCTCATAGCTTGATCTTCCGCCTTGGCTGGCTTTTGCACCTTCACCCTCTCGAGTTTCATCTAATGGTTGTACGGGTGCTGCTGCTCCTTGTAGCGTCCTTATTCTCTCTTGATAAGCTATTGCCCTTTGTATGTAGACTTTGTTTAGGCTGTACTCGGGATATAGTTGTACGAGTTTAAGCAGGCTCTCTATGGCTTTCTGGTACATCGTTATCGCCATGCCTCTTGCGCCCTGCTTGTCCAAGCGCACTGCTTCAAGGGCAAAATTTGTTGCGGCTTTCTCAAGCTCTTGAGAAGCACTCATAAAACTTCAACTCCTATCCTTCCGACTTCAATTCGATTTTTATTTTCCCTTTTGCCCCCAGACTTTCAAGGGCATTCTCAATTTCCTCACATGATGTTTTCAAATCCACAGAACAACGGGCTATGTCCATTTCTCCATTCCTTTTTTTGACATAGTCGAGAAGCACATCTTCTAACGATGGCTTTTCAACCTTTAAGGAAATTTCCTGAATTTCTGCCTTTTTGTAAGAAAAGAGGGTTTGAGAAGAATCTCCATCGGATTGCTCAACTGCTTCCCGTCCAATCGCTTGCGAGCAATTGGCTGCCAAGGCCACCATCTCCTTTAGTGTAGTTTTTTCCGCTTCAGAGGGTTTTAGAGTAGCGGGCGGTTCAGGAAGTTTTTCAGCAAGTCTTTGTTCAAGGAAGCTTGAGACTTCTTTTAGTACTTCTTCTCCTCCAGATGTCTTCTTGTTTACCGGTATTATTGACTCATCCGCTCTTATCCTTGTAGTGTACAGTGTTTCACTTATTTCTTCATTAACCTTATTGAGTTCTGAGGAAACATCCGGTAGAACTTCAAACAATTCTTGAGAAACGCTCTGCAGAAGCTTCAAAGCAGGCTTCAGGTCAAAGACTACGTCGCTTAGCTCCTTTATTGTTTCAAGTCTGAGAATCACACGTTCTATCGCTAGTTCCACGTTGCTAAGAAATTTCAGTAGCTTTCGAACTTCTGCAACCTCGTTTGCACAGATTGCTGCTCTTTCCCTATTTTTGTTTCTTAGAGCACCTATGCACGTTTGAAAAAGGATTCTGTCTCTCTCTTTAAGTCTGAAGCTCGCTTGGTCGATTTTGTTACGCTGAACCTTTAGTGTCTGTATTGACTTGACAACTATTTCACGAAGTGGTGGAGGGCTTGAACGAATGAAACCTTTGATGCTCTTTCCCTCCGCCCGCTACCTTTCTATAGCTACTATATGCCGGTCTTTCCGACTTCCTTTACATACACAACTACAGGCGGCTCTGGAAGCTCCGGACCTGTTGAAGTTGAAGTAGACTCTTCCGAAGACTCTTCTTTCACTTCGCTTTTCTCTTGTTCGACCTTTTCCGGTTCTTCACCAAGCATAATGTTCGAGAGTTTGCTTTTTGTAAGTTCTAGATCAGCTTTTTCTGTGTTTACTCTTTTGAGGTTGTCCTGGATTATTGCAGAAGCGGCATCATAAGATTGGTTGTCGACTTTTCCTATTTCATGTTCGATTTCAAGATGCACTAAAGCATAGTTTAACTCTCTCGTTTCCTTAATGCATCGAGCGATTTCCTTGTCTATTTCTTCTGTGAGCGTTTGAGCCTCGCCTTTCAGTTGGGCCAATGCGCCGTCGAAATTACCATGTAACTCTTCGTAAAGTTCTTGCGAGATTTTCTTTTTCTCAGCCAGCTCTTTTAGGGCTTGGTCTTTCCGCCATATGAGTGGGATCTGATCACAGAAAACGCCTGTTTCTGATTTTATCTTGGAAACGAGTGTGACATCGGCGCCATTGAATCTAAGATTCTCAGTTGAGAGCTTCAAGAATTTCCCGTCGCCTTGTTCGATAAAGGCGGCATCAAACTTTCCGCTAGGAGTTAGCGCAAAAGACGCTACTTTGCCTACTACACGTCCATATTCGTCTTTAATCTGTTTTCCGATGGAAAGAAAAAGGTTGGGGTCTTGTGACATACTTTTCTCCCCTATTTTTATGAGGTTTCAGTTGGCGCTTTCTCCCCAACTGAAGTTGTCGGTATTGCTGGGATCCCTGGTGGTAGTTCTGGGAACTTCTCTTTGATCTTTTGTTCTGCAACGGTTGCCGCTTCTGTGAGAATTTTCTGTGCGTCTTCGTTAACTGCGTCAAAGTTCAGCGTCATTCCGGAGCTTTGTCCAGCTTCAATCATTATTCCGCTTAGTAGGTTGCCTATTTCTCCGAGTTCGCTTTCTGCTTCAGGGAAGACGCTTACAAGTCCAGTTCTCACTGATCGTAACACGCCTACTGCTGGTCCTAATGTGGATACCACATCTCCAAGTTCTGATACAGTTCGTAACCTTAACACAATCTGCTCAAGCGCAAGTCTTGCGTTAATAATTAGCCTTTCCATCTTGCGGATTTCTGCTAGTTCGTTTGCAAATACGTTTGCCCTTGCGGTGTCGTGCTTTGTGTACGCGTCAACTATCCTTGCAAATATTGTGTTGTCTCTTTGGCCGAACCTATCAGTGGCTTGATCTAGTTTCTGAACCTGCAACTCTATTCGCCTGACCGCAAAGTCCAGTCGCGGTTTCAGCGGGCCTGGTGGCTTTACGGCCTCCTTTATGCGCTCTGTGAAAGGTTGGTCTTCTCTCCTAGTTTCCCATTTTTTCGCAAATCTTTCTGACAAATTAATTCCTCCGAAAAACAAAAGTTGCTTAGAACAATCTTATACATTGTTAATATGTTGAAAATATGTAAGTATATACGTAGAGCTATACGTCAGATTGAAAATGGTTTTAGGCTTTAATTTTCTAATTAAAAGACAAGATTGCTGGTTTTGGAATAATAGACAAAAAAGTGTAAGTTAGACTAAAAAGAGGCTTAGATTTGAATTCTAAGCCAAAGGTGACTTGAATGGGTGATAGGTTAAAGGTTTTCGGACTAGTAGCGCTCTTAGGGTTCATCGCAGGAGTCATAGCCCAACTGACAGCCGACTATATAATTCCGTGGCTTCTGATAATACTGCCAGAACTAGTTCAAATACGGTTCCTAGTCTCAGGATTCGCTGGAGCTTGTCTAACGCTGGTCCTAGTAAGCGTCTGGGCGTACATCTCTGGCTCCGCAGAAAGATAACAAGTCATCATCCATCTTTCTTTACGCACGAAATCTTAGTTCTACTATTCTGTGTCGGACTCAGGAGCGGAAAAAGCAATCATCCTTCACGGTCATTGTACCTCGATTACCTCATCGTCCTAAACTATAGTAATCGTCCATGCTATTTACGTTTGCGGAGAATTCTCAGTACTGTTCAGCCGAAGAGTTTTATTCAAAGTTTGCAAACTTAGTCTGGAATCGATTGGAGAATCGACAGACGATGTGCGGCATATTCGGGTTTGCATTAAAAAAGCCAGTGTCCATGGCCAAAGTTTCTGAAGTTCTGGAAAAGTTGGAAGTTCATCAATATCCGCAAGAACCTAGACCCGTTGGAGGCTACGGTGCTGGTGTAGCTATTCTTGCAGACGATGACAATGTTGTGCTTAATAAGGTTGGGAAAATCTGTGATTTTCCTTCAAAGTGCCTGTCTGAAACCATTAGGATTAGAGAAGCATGTGTTTTAATCGGTCATGTGCGCATGCCGAGTCCACAATTCATGGAGACCGCAAAGTTTAACGAGACTGCACAGCCGTACATGGCAAGATGCCATAGCGACTTGACGGTTATATCAGCTCATAACGGAAGCGTGGCGAACTACAGAGAAATAAGAGATAAGTTAGGCAAAGCACACATTTTTGAATCAGAAAAGGTCGAGCTCATCGATTCAGAAGTTATTCCCCACGCCTTTGAAGAGCTACTGCAACAGACACAGAACGCGGAAGAAGCCTTGTACGCGCTTTTTTGTGTCTTGCAAGGACCTAGTGCAATTGCCTTGCTACAACTTAACAAGGATAATGCCTTCTTGCATTTTATCCATAAGGGAAAAACCAGAGGCTTGACAATCTGGACAAACAACGCTGGTGAGCTTGTCTTCTGTAGTAGAAAAGAACCGTTGATGGAAGTGCTCGGCAATATCCTCAACGATGGCATGTTTAGAGAGAAGACTTCGGTTGCATACCATGAGGATGTGGGTCTCAAACTTTGCTTCCAGCTACATTTAAGGTAAAAGAATAAACCCTTCTTCAACCGTATAGTTTTTGGCACAAGCTAATGAGCAAGGTTTCAGCGATTTCTGTTTTCGATTCTCTTGCAAAGCCAGTGCGTGATGTGTTAGCTGAGCTTGGGTTTTCAGAGCCTACGCTTCCTCAGGTGATGGCTATTCCGCCTATTCTGTATGGACAGAATGTACTCTTAATTGCGCCTACTGGAAGTGGCAAAACAGAGGCTGTTCTTCTGCCAATCTTCTCCAGACTTGTTCAACAAGAAGCGAAGAAAGGCGTAGCTGTAGTTTATATTACGCCTTTGAGGGCTTTGAACCGTGACCTGCTAAAGCGTTTGACATTTTGGGCTCATCGACTTGGAATATCAGTTGAGGTCAGACATGGCGACACAGAACTGAAGATACGCAGAAGGCAAGCCATTTCTCCGCCTCAGATGCTTGTGACCACGCCCGAAACTCTTCAAGCTATTCTTCCAGGTTCTCGCATGAGAAGTCACCTGAGCCAAATACAATGGGTTGTTGTTGATGAGGTGCATGAACTAGCATCAAGCAAACGTGGCGTCCAGCTTACCATAGCTTTGGAGCGCCTTCGTGATGCTGTTGGGAAGGACTTTCAGAGAGTCGGGTTATCGGCCACTGTTGGAAACCCAGACGAAGTTGCAGAGTTCATCGTTGGAACAGGTAGAAGCATTAGCGTAGTTCAGGCTTCGCTTTCTAAAAATTATAAGTACCATATAGAAACTCCGCTTCCAATAGAAGCTGACTATGAGCTAGCTGGAAAGGTTCGAACGTCGCCAGAAGCTGCCGCTAGGATAAGGCGATTAACCGAGCTTGTTGACAGCCACAGGTCAACTTTGATTTTCGTGAACAGTAGAACAATCGCCGAAATGCTGGGGCACAAGTTTAATCAGCTAGGGCGAGGCGATATTGCGGTTCATCATGGCTCTTTATCCAGAGAAGAACGTGTCCAGATTGAAGATGAGTTCAAGTCTGAAGTCTTGAAGGCGATAATCTGTACGAGCACTTTGGAGCTTGGCATAGACATAGGCAATGTTGATCTGGTCATTCAATACCTTTCGCCTAGACAGGTAAGCAGCCTAATCCAAAGGGTTGGGCGCAGCGGACACCGCTTGGACATGCTTTCTGAAGGTGTCATTGTCTCGGCATATCCTGACGACACGCTTGAATCTGTTGCGGCAATAAGGAATGCTTATGAAAACAGGATTGAACGGATCTTGATCCACGAAAACGCTCTGGATGTTCTGGCTCATCAGGTTGCTGGCTTGCTTATGGATAGAGGGACAATAACTCCGACGGAACTACTCGCAACAGTACAAAGAGCCTATCCTTATCAGAACCTTACTGAAAACACGCTTCTGGATGTGATATACTTTTTAGAAAGCCTAGGCGAATTAAGATTTGAGGAAGAAGAAAAGCTTTTGAAGAAAACGAGAAGGACTAGGACCTACTACTACGAGAACCTATCCATGATTCCAGACGAGAGACGCTATCCGATAATCAACGTGATTTCAGACAGAAAAATCGGCACTTTGGGCGACGAGTTCATGGCTCTAAGAGCGCGTATCGGCCTAAACTTCATTGTCAGAGGAAGAGTTTGGCGCATAGTCCAGATAGAGGAGGAAACTGGAACCGTCCATGTTGTCCCTTCAGAAGACATGTTCGCGGCGATTCCAGGTTGGGACGGAGAGATCTTACCCGTGCCATTTGACCTAGCTCAAGAAACAGGCAAATTACGAGAAGAAATCAAAGAGAAGTTGAAAGAGACGGAAAATGCTGAAATAGCTGCAGAGAAACTTGCGGAAAAGCTCAAAACTGATAAGAATGCTTTGCTTGATGCTGTGCGTGAAGTTGAGGAACATTTGAACCAAGGCGCACCGTTGCCAACACACAATCACATCCTCGTTGAAACTTTCGACAAATACCTTGTAGTCCACGCTTGTTTCGGCGAAATAGTCAATCGCACTTTAGGCGGCATCTTCGACAGCTTACTTTCAGACAAGGAGTTTATTGTTGGCTGGTGGAATGACGGCTACCGCATACTGATCGAAATACCACGGGGGTTAACACAGCAAGAAGCTGATAAGATGTCGGCAGTCCTCTTTGATTTAACTGACGAAGCTGTGGATGAAGCTTTCAACGATTACCTGGAAGCCAGATTTCCTTTCTCTTACAAGATGAAATTCGTGGCTGAGAGATTTGGCGCATTGCCGCGCGGAAAAACAATGGGACCTGAGAGGCAAGGTCAGCTGCCAGCCCAGTTCAGGGAAACACCGATTTATGATGAGACTCTACGTGAAGCCATGCTGGAGAAGGTTGACATTGAAAAGGCTAAGGAAATCATGCGTGACGTTAAAAGCGGGGAAATAAAGGTTAGCACCTTGTATCGCTCTGAAAGACCTACTCCATTAGCATATCACATCCTTGCCAAATACTCTGACGTTTCAGAGCTCATGGCGCCTGAACGAGTTCTGTTAAGTAACATAGATAAAATGAAGAAGGCAATAGAAGCCAGGACGGCGATGCTACTATGCATGGAATGTGGCGAATGGGCTGCAGAGAAGAAGATTAAGAGTCTGCCAGAAAAGCCGTCATGCGGAAAGTGTGACTCAAGGCTTCTAGCACTGTTGTACCCAAGCCAAGACACAAGACGCTTACGTGAAATTCTAAAGGAAAGGCGAGAGGGGAAGGAATTGACTGAAGAAGAGCTTAAAGATCTAACTCACGCAAGGCGTACGGCTGATTTGGTGTTGAGCTACGGAAAAAAAGCAATAATAGCGTTGGAGGTTAAAGGAGTAGGTCCTGAAACAGCCTTCAGAATCCTCGGGAAAATGCATCCTAAAGAAGACGAATTTTACATGGACTTGTTGAAAGCGAAAATCCAATATTTGCGAACGAGGGAATTCTGGGAAGACAAAGAAGACCGTGAGAGAAATCTCCGGGTTAAATAGTATACGAAGTTTTAATAGAACTGCTTTTGAACCTTTGTGTGAACTGGTGTGAACATGAGGGAAGACAGTCCTCAGCAGTTCGGCTTAAAGCCCGCATTGGGTTTGTTGGATGCTACGGCTATAGGCGTTGGTGCAATAATAGGTGCAGGCATATTTGTTGTCACGGGCATTGTTGCGGGCTTTGCTCGTTCAGCTTTGATAGTCTCCATAGTTATTGCTGCGATCATCTCGTTATTTACGGCGTTAAGCTTTGCCGAGCTAACAGCGTGGCAGCCAAAAGAAGGAAGCATCTACGAATACACGTACCAGCTAATCTCGCCATTCGCAGGCTTTCTAACTGGTTGGATGTGGATTCTGTCCAACACCTTCACAGGCGCAGCTGTATCTCTAGGATTCGCGTACTATCTAACAGCATTGTTTCCGATCTTACCAGCTAATTGGATTGCAGCCATCATCTGCATAGCCTTTACAACGCTAAACTTCTTCGGCATCCGCCAGTCAGCCTCGTTGAACAACTTCCTCGTTGTCGCAAAACTGCTCGTACTAGCATTCTTCGTCATTTTTGGATTACGATACGCAAACACCGCAAATTTCACTTCGTTTGCTCCTTTTGATGTTGGAGTTCTTTATGGAGCTTGCTATATTTTCTTCGCCTATGGCGGCTTTGCAAGGGCAGCTGTAATAGCAGAAGAAGTTAAAGACGCAAAAAGGAATGTTCCTAAAGCCATACTCTTATCGCTGGCTATATCAACAGTAGTTTACATACTTGTCGGCTTTGTGGCTGTCGGACTTATAGGAGCGCCTGAGCTGGCAAAATCAAGTTCTCCATTAACCAAAGCAATAAGCACAACAGAAAACACTGCGGCCATTTACATGGTCTCTTCTGGAGGATTATTGGCAACTGGAAGTGTTTTACTCACAGCGATTCTGGGGGTATCCCGTATAGCGTACGCAATGGCGAGAAGAAAAGATGTCCCGCAAGCCCTAAGCAAACTCCACTCAAAATACAACACTCCCTACTATTCAATTTGGATATTAGGCATTTTGATGGCCTTGCTTGTTTTGCTCATAGACATTGCAAGGGTTGTAGCCATAAGTACTTTCTCTCTGCTCTTCTACTATTTATTGGCCAATATTTGTGCCCTGCAACTGAAAGTTCAAAAAAGGTTGTACCCCAAATTTGTGCCCGTTTTAGGCGCAGCCACGTGTCTAGCATTGTTGTTTTTCATTCTTTTTGCTTCCCCGGAAGCATGGGTGATAGGTACCGTCGGATTGACAGTGGGCTCAATCTATTATGTCACCAAAAAGAAGTTTCATTAGAGATGTTTCTTGTGCAAGGACTGGGTATAGAAATCTGTTACACCGATTCCAAACTTTCAAAAGAGAAATGCTTCACCACGTCGGTTTTGATGGAAAATAGAAAACTCTTCATAGAAGTTACTTTTGAATGAAGAAAGCTCCTAAGATTATGATTGAACAATGAAAAATCCGTGAAATCTTTATGGATCGAAACCAGCAAGAGCGTCGTTCCATCGAATCCTTCTCCAGAGCTTGCGAAGACTATTTTCTGATTCTTGGAAACCCAACTGTCAATTTCTTTAGTGTGCTCGGGGATTGTGCTTGTCGATAGGAAGCTTAGGGCTGTGATTTCGAATCCCAGCTTGTCAAAGGCGGGTACTACAGTGTATTCGCGGATAAATCCAGACTTCTCAAGATTATTTCTCATTCTTGTTATTGTCGGTTGAGACACTCCAACAACTTTTGCGAGTTCTCTGTCGCTTCGTTTTGAGTTCTTCATCAGCTCGTAAAGCAAGTCTGTCATTTTTGGCTTCGGCATGCCAGACGAGTAATGTTTTCATACTATTAAATTTTGCTGCTTGACTATTTCTTCTCTTTTCTCTTTAGCATGTTCTCCAATACAGGTTGAAACTTCTCATTTTCTGTCTTAATCTTCTCTCTGCCTAGGGTATACATCTGTTCGGTCATCTCTCTAACAATTTCTGCGAATTTAACTCCTTCAGCAGCAGAAACATATTCTACACGAAACCTCTCGGGACTTAAACCAAGTTTATGCAGCATCGGCGCCAAAGCATCCATCCTAGCTTTCATTTTCCAGTTCCCACTTATGTAGTGGCAGTCATAAGGTAAGTGGCATGCACCAACCAGAACCATGCCGGCACCTAACCTCAAAGCTTCAAGAATAAAATCTCGGTCAACCCTTCCAGAACACATGACCCTTATAGGGCGTATTACTGGAGGATACTCAAACCTGCTCGTACCCGCTAGGTCTGCTCCCGCATAGCTGCACCAGTTGCAAAGAATGGCCAAAATCTTGTCTTCTGGGTTTGTTTCTAGCGCTGCCCTTATTTGGGCGAAGATTTGGGCGTCTGTAAAGTGCATCTGTGTTATCGCGTCTGCGGGGCATTCTGCTACACATGTTCCGCATCCGTGGCACATTGCTGTTATGACCATTGCTGGCTGTTTTTCGTCCACTTTTATTGATCCGTATGGGCAACGTTCAGCGCATATTCCGCATTTAGTTGTGACGTTTCTGCATCTGTTTGGGTCTACAACGGAGACTATGGGCTCGATTTTCCACTTTGGCTTCGAAAGCACAGTTGCGGCTCTTGAAGCGGCTCCGCTGCCTTGCGAAACGCTGTACGGTATGTCCTTTAATCCTTGGCACGCTCCAGCTAGGAAAATCCCGTCAGTGGGCGCGTCTATGGGCTTGAGTTTTGGATGACTTTCCATAAAGAAGCCGTCTGCTCCACGAGTCAGGTTAAGTATGCGAGCCATTTCCTCTGTGCCCTTCTTTGGTATCGCTGCCGTTGCTAAAACAACCATTTCAGATTCGACCTCTATAGGCTGACCAAGCGTCATGTCTTCAGCGTGTATAATCAGATTCTTTGTTTCTGGAACCTCCAAGATGCGACTCACTCTTCCGCGGACAAAGTTTACGCCAAGCTCTCTAGCCCGCTCGTAAAACTCCTCATAACCCTTGAAGTTGCTCCGCATGTCCATGTAGAAAACGTAGACTTCAATATCTTCTTTGTACTTTTCTTTAAGCTGGACTACGTGCTTCAGCGTGTACATGCAACAGAAGTTCGAACAATATGGATACTTGTTGGCGTCCCGAGACCCAACACATTGAATGAAGGCGACAGTGTGCGGTTTCTGTCCATCAGAAGCTCTAACGACCTTTCCACCAGTCGGACCAGCCGCAAGAATAAGCCTCTCAAACTCAAGAGAAGTTATTACATTTGTGTGTTTGCCATACCCGTAAAGCTGATTATCGTAGGGCAAGTATATGTCGTAGCCTGTGGAAACAATTATTGCACCTACATCTAGCTCTACTTCTTCAGGTTGTTGTTCAAAGTTAATGGCCTGTCTTGCTCCACAAGCATCAACACACTTGTAACATTCGATGCAATAATCCTTGTTTATCGTGAAATCAAGTGGAACCGCCTGGTCGAAGGGGGCAGAAATAGCTTTTCTCACACCCAAACTCATGTCCCACTCGTTCGGATATTCGATCGGGCAAACCTCTTTGCATTCGCCACACCCGGTGCAGTTTTCACCAATCACGTAGCGTGGATTCTTCCTAATCTTAACCTTAAAATTACCTATGTAACCGCTGACACTTAACAAATCAGCATAAGATATTATCTCAATATTCGAATGTCGGCCCACATCAACCATTTTTGGACCTTCGATGCATATTGAGCAGTCAAGGGTTGGAAACGTTTTGTCCAGCTGCGCCATGTGGCCTCCTATGCTTTCTCCTTTTTCAAGCAAGTAGACCTTGAAGCCCATTTCAGCCAAGTCTAAAGCAGCGTTCATTCCAGCTATTCCGCCTCCTATGACCAAGGCTTTGTTGGTTACTGGGACCTCTATCGTCTGAAGTGGTCGCAGTAGCCTTGCTTTTGCAATGGCCATTTTTATTAGGTCTTTGGCTTTTTCTGTTGCTTCTTTTGGTGTGTTTGGATGGCACCATGACGAGAGTTCGCGGATGTTTGCCATTTCAAAAAGAAACGGGTTCAGGTTAACGTCCGAGACTGTCCTTCGAAACGTTGGTTCATGCATACGAGGTGAGCATGCTGCTACAATAACGCGATTGAGCTTATGCTCTTTTATTCCCTTTCGGATTTCTTCTTGTCCAGGATCAGCACACGTATAGCGGTTATCTTTGACATAAACAACGTTTGGTAGGGTGCTCGCGTATTCCACAAGTTGTTTTATGTCTAGTATGCCTGCTATGTTCAAGCCGCAGTGGCATATAAAAACCCCTATCCGCGGCTCCTCGACTTCGACTTGTTCTTTGGCTTCATTCTCAGTCATATCAGGAACCCTTCCATCCTAGTCTCTTCTCTACAGATTCCATGACTTTTCGAGAACCCTTGGCTTTCAATTCTTTAGTCATCTCAATTGGCGAAGCCAACCTTTCTAGGGCTTTATTCCATGCCCCTGAACGAATCGTTGTGTGGCTCAATTTGGTTCGTTTAAGCTCCAAGGCTTCCTCAACTGGACAAACGACCTTACAGGCTCCGCAATAGACGCAGAACATCTCGTCTACATGAACCTTTTTGTCCTCATCTGAAAAGTAAAGCGCACCGACTATTGGACAGACATCCAAACAGTCTGTGCAACTCTGTGGACATTTTTCCAGATGAATCGCGATTTTTCCGTAAAGGAATTTTCGCACACGCAAGACGCCTTCTGGGCATTTGAATTCGCAGATTCGGCAACATGGGCAACGTTCTTTCTGTATGTCAATTTTGAGTTGAAGACCCTTTCTCCTTCTCCTTCTTCTCTTGGTCTGTAAACCTGTGTCTGCAACAATTTTCCCATCAGCTGTCATTTGTGTTATTTTGATCAGGCTTAAAGGACATGCCTTTTCGCATTCAACACAATCTGCTGGGCACTTGCTTGTGTTGAGTTGGATGTCACGAATCAGTTGCGGGAAACTTTCTTTTTCGACAACCGAAAGAACATGTTCACCGTTCACTGTCACTTTTATTGCTCCATAAGGACACAGTATATCGCATATCCCGCAAAAATTGCATTTTGACAGATCAACGTCAATTTTGGCTTTTTTGGCCCTCTCTACCTGAATTTCAGGCTGTTTTTCAATTTTGACAGCCTCTCTCGGACAAGCCAAGGCGCACATTTGGCAACCTGCGCATAAGTTTCTATCAAGACTAAGCTTGTATTTTTTTATATGCAAAATCCATTCTAATGTTAATGTTTCAGCGGTGTCTGTTTTCAGCGTTTTTAGTGGCAATCACCTAACCACCAGGTCACTTTTTTGGATGCGCCAAGCATAGTCGAAATACAGCCTAATAGTGTTTGTCTACGGTTGACATATTCCCTGACACATATTTGGGCTTTCCGACTCCAAATTCACCTTGACTATCGATAAGCTATATTTCAACCATGTTTGTTAGAGTAGTTTGAAATATTAGCTTGCCATATAAATTTTGCTTGCGTTTTTCCCTAATTCGTAAAATTCTAAGTGGGAGATAATAGGGATGATTGAACTAGACAACAGTGGCACTTTGCTAAATGCATTGTATATCTTTCAAGAGCCAGAAAGTGTGAGTATCTGATAGATTACCACCAAGACCCTAAGGAAGATTCCACCAATAGAAATGACTCTAACAACACTAGAAGACTCATTCATAAGCTTTAATTTCAAGTGAATCACAACTATCGTCTTTAGGAGGAGGGAGGTAAATGAAAGTCATCAATAAAAAAATGGCCCTGTTTATATCGTTGCTCATCGCTGTGGCGGTGCCTGTCTTTGCATATGTGTACAGCCTAACCCTAGATTATACGAAGCAGATACCGGTCGGAGTAGTGGTGAGATATCCAATACCAGCCCAATTTGGAGTTTACTGGAACTATGAGTGCACCATGCCTGTAACTTTCATAGACTTTGGAGAAATACCTCAGCCAAGGACTTGGATGTCCTTGTACAAGACGATTTACATCAGAAACGAACAACCTGACAAGCGGATTTGGATCTATTGGAATTCGACATTGCGTGATGCGACTACTCAAATTTCAGAGAGCTGGATTTCCAATGGAACAATGATAGAACCTGGCTCGTATTACTGGTCGTCATATTACTTGTCAATTCCGACAAATGTAGACCTTGGAACTTACAACTGGACAATAACTATATGGGCTGAATACTAGCATCCGCATTTAGATTTTGCCACTCCGCTGAAGGGTCATTGTCACATGAAGATTTCAAAAGCTTCAGCCATATTACTGCCCACAATCCTAGCTTCCAGTCTATTGTGGGCAATTACATATCAATCTAGCCCTAACGAGGCAAAACAAGTTTTCGTCGGTCTTAAAATCAGGTCTGGAGAGATTAGTGCTACAGTTGACTTTAAGCCTGACGTGCTGAATTTGCGCAGTAAGGGTAGGTGGATTAGTGTTTATGTTGAGCTTCCAGAAGATTTCAACGTTGTTGATATCGATGTTTCTTCAATGACGGTGAATGATACTATTTCGGCAGAGCTAAGTCCTACAGAGATTGGAGACTATGATAACGATACAATTCCAGACTTGATGGTGAAACTTGAGAGACTACTGGTTTCACAGTTTATTCTTTCGAAGGGCATCATGTATGGCAATGTAACCTTAACGATGACAGGCGAGCTATATGATGGAACAATCTTCGAAGGTATCGACATTATTAGGGCTAGAATGCCTGGGGATGTAAACGTCGATGGAAGAGTGGATGGGAAAGACATCGCAATGGCTACCAGAGCATTTGCCACATATCCAGAACATCCAAGATGGAATTGCTTGACTGATGAAAACGAAGACAATAGAATAGACGGAAAAGACATAGCATCAATAGCCAGAAACATAGGAAAAACATACACATAATTAAATGCCATTAGTAGCAGAACACCATTCGAAGGAGACGACCCGATTAGAATAATAATTCCTATGCTAATAGACCCATGAAATGCATATTTCCAGCATAACTCGCTCTGTCTCAATCTGTCTTCTCTTCTCTAATATTCTATTTCTCGAGATAGTTGAGTTCTGAATGTTGTAAAATTCAAATGCTAATTTCTGATGCAAACCGCCACATAGCATTTTAACGATTCATCTTCCAAAGCAACAATGTTCAACTTTGCATCCCATAACAGTTCCTTGAAACTTTCCAAAGAGAAAGTTTTCTTCAAACCAGTAACAACAACTATAGCCTTCTCTTCTGCAACTCGCCTAATTTCGTTCAAGGTTTTTATAGGATTCGGGGTGTTTTGAATAAGTGTGACAGCAAAAACATGGCTAAATATGTGTTCTTTCAGAGGCATATTATCGGCATCAGCCAAAATCAAGTGTAAGTTTTCAAGGCTTTTCCCTCGGTCTCTTGCCCGAAGTAAGACTTTTTTGGAGATGTCCATTCCGACAGTTGTTTCTGCTTTGACAGCAACATAGCCAAACAGCAGTCCTGTTCCGCAACCAACATCCAAAACTAGGGTGCATTTTTCCGTATTTACATGTGTTAGAGCCGCCTCAATTTTCGCGGTTTGCTCCTCAGCATGTCTTATGTCGTAAATGTGTGCTGTTAGATCATATAGTCGCATTATTTTGCGCTTTTTGTCCCATTCGCTCATGGCAACCCTTCAGAAATCTTATGTATATAGAAGCTTTCTAAAACTATTGGCGAAGGTATAGTGCCAAGTGCTAGTCCTTTATCTGTTGTGGTAAACCCGAATGCAACAGAAGCAGAAAAAATCGTTAGCGAGGCTGTCTCACAACACAGAATACTGCTCGTAGTCGGCAAATGCTGGGTGCAATACACTGGTAGAGCAAAATCGAAACTTGAGCCCGGTGAACGTATACTAATAATTAAGGAGGACGGCTCACTCCTCGTTCATAGATCAGTTGGCTACGAACCAGTCAACTGGCAACCTCCAGGCTGCATTTTTCATGTTCGAGCCAAAGACCATGGTTTGGAAGTTTGTGCTGTAAGGCGGAAGCCCCGGGAGTCAGTTAAGGTGTTTTTTGACACAATTCACATGGTTTCTGCTTTAAGTCTTGTGGATTCAGGGGAGTTTTCTCTTTATGCAAGTGAAAAGGACATGCATAAGGCGATTCTTTTGAACCCTTCGCTTTTGGAGGATGGGTTCAAACCGATAAGCTATGAGAAAAAGGTTGAACCTGGTTTCGTGGATGTTTATGGTGTAGATAGAAATGGGAAGCTTGTTATTGTTGAAATTAAGCGTAAAACAGCAGGAAAGGAATCCGCACTTCAGCTAGCCAAATACATTGATGCGATTAAAGCTAAAGCAAACCGTGAAGTACGTGGAATTCTGGCTGCACCAAGTATCGCAAAGGATGTTCAGAGATTGCTGGTGACTCTCGGCTTGGAGTTTAAAGCTTTAGACCCAAGGAAATGCGCAGAAACCCTTCGCTTGTCGGAGACAAAGAAGCTGGCGGATTTTTTTGAGGAACACTAATTTTTAACCCGGGTGAGGCACATTCGAAGCTTTAGTGTTGCAGGGAAGTCATCCTCTTCAGATACTCAAATTGAGGACCGTTTGTCGAAAGGCTTTGATAACCTTGAGATAATCCCTTTGAGGACGAGTTTAGAATAGGTTTGGACGAACACTTGAAGATTCTCCAAAAACATAAGGGTGCAGTGAAGTGTGTTTCGGTTCATGCGTGGGGTAAACGTTGTCACTGCAGCAGAGTTCTCTGGAACGAAAATTGAAATGTCATTTCAAGTTGTATTAATGATTTTAAGAAAAATCTCCCATCATCCAAGTCCCGAAGAGTTAACAGAATCTTTCAAGGAAAACTAAATTAGTAAGTTTGACGATTTAGCTTGAGGTTTCGTCTATGAACATCTGGAAAGACATTCCGTCAGGTGGTAAGCCACCAGAACTTCTTAACATGATAATTGAAGTCATTATGGGTTCAAGGGACAAATATGAGTATAACCTTCAATGGGAATCTTTTGTTCTAGACCGAATCATACCTTCATCCGTCGTTTTTCCAGTTGATTACGGCTTTGTTCCGCAAACATGGTTCGATGACAACGACCCCCTTGACATAATGGTGTTAAGTTACGAGCCGCTTGAAGTTGGATGCATAGTAAAAGTCAGAGTCATAGGAGCTTTGATAATAGAGGATGAAGAAGGAGAAGACCCTAAAATTTTGTCTGTGCTTGTTAATGATGCGAGATTCGAAGGGTATAAAGATATTACTGATGTTCATAAGCATAAGCTTATAGAGATTCAAGAATTCTTTGAAACCTACAAGCGGTTAGAACCACATAAATGGGTCAGATTCAAGGAATGGAGAAATGCTGAAGAAGCCATGAAAATCGTTAATTACGCTATTAAACGGTTCAGAGAACTTAATCAAACGTAGTCATTTATTTGTCTTGCTGATATGCCACGGAAAAAATTGTTTCTGACCACTCTTAACATACGATATTCTTAAATCGCCCTCAAACTGTCTCGTTACTATGTTTGAGGTTAAGCTGGCGAATGAAAGTTGCGAAAGTACGTAATCAGCTTCATCAGCGGACTAGTCGCTATATGCGTAATGGCTTGGGTAATCGTAACATTCGTTCAATATCCAGAAATTAAAAGCCTTCCTTTCTACGCCCTCAGCACAATTTCCCGAATCATAATTACACTTTTGATTTCAGTCGCTTGGGGGATTTCCTTTGGCATATTAGCCGCAACAAACAAAGTAGCATCTTTTATTCTCACACCTTTCATAGACCTTTTGCAGTCGATTCCAATACTCGGATATTTCCCAATGGTCATAGGTTTTCTCTTCGCACTAGGCCCTTTTGGCGTTGAACTTTCCGTAATTGTCTTGCTCTTCACATCTATGGCATGGGCCATCTTCTTTGGAGTAGTAGGGGCTATACGCAGTATTCCAACAAATGTCGTCGAATCAGCACGAAGCTTCGGTTTAACAGGATACAAATACATTAGGCATGTGGTGTTGCCAGCAATAACCCCTGCAGTGATTTCAGGAGCAAACCTTGCATGGTGCGACGGCTGGTTTTTTATGATCGCTGCAGAATATATCCAATATAAAGGAAAGGTCGTGACGCCTTTTTCTGGCGGGCTGGGCTCCCTCCTTGCGAAATCGGCCTATGAATACAAAGACATGAACCTTTCCATAATTCTTTTGGTATTCATAACCTTCATTGTCGTATACTTCAACACTCTCACTTGGCATAGACTAATGGAAAGAGCTAGCACGGGCACCTTTAAGCCAGTTTTTAGAATGGATCTTTCAGGAGTTGGAAAGCTTGGAATCACTAGGGCGACTCACTGGTTACATTCTGGAAGATTTCACTGGCCAAAAGCTTTCACAATCGCTTCTCAACGCTTACGAAGATACACGCACATCGAAAAGATTATTGCAGCAGTTCTGGCTCTTTCGGTGATTCTCTTTGTTTTGTATAGAGTGTTTGGCCAATTTCCGACATTAGCAATTATTCGCGGAGGATTCAGCGAACCACCTGCAGAAGAACTCGGCCACCTGCCACTGCTGATTGCCCTAACCATAGGAAGACTTACAATGGCATATGGAATTTCGCTTGTAGTAGCTATAGGGATGGGGGTTTTGGCCGCGGAGCATAAGAGATTCGCAGCCGTGTTCTATCCTCTTTTCGATATTGGGCAAGGAGTGCCGATTCTTGCATTATTTCCGGTTATTTTTCTTGGGCTAAACCAGCTCATCGGAGCTCCGGGAATCGCCCTTGAAGTTACGTGTATTATAATGTTGGTTCTTGACATGATATGGTACATGTTCCTAAACATTGTAAGTGCGGTGAAAAACATTCCCACCGAAATAAATGAGGTAGGTCAACTTTTCGGATTTAAAGGCTTGAGGAGGATAACGCACATAGTTATTCCATCCATACTGCCATCCATAGTAACGGGAAGCATACTTTCATGGGGAACCGGCTGGAACACCATAATATTCGCAGAATACATGCCGTCGACAGAGCCAACGGTGCCACCACTATCGGTTCCAGGTCTGGGCTCACTGCTGGATAAAGCAGGATACGAATATGGAAACACAGTATTACTCATTTTTCTTCTTGCCATAGTTGCAACCATAGTGCTTTCCATGGAAGCTTTCGTTTGGCGGCGTCTGCTTAGAAAATTTGAAAAATATCACGTAGAGGTGTAAACTTTGTCGTTGGTTGAAGTAGAAAATGTGACCAAAACCTTCATGATGGAAAACGGCAAGGTCTTGGTCTTGGACAACGTGAATTTTTCAGTTGGAAATGATGAGTTTGTCTGTTTGGTTGGTCCTTCCGGCTGTGGAAAATCCACCTTGCTTAGGATAATAGCAGGTTTAGAAAAAGCTGATTCTGGGAAAATAATATTCCGCGAGCAGCCCATTATCCAACCAACGCCAAAAATTGCGATGGTCTTTCAGCTTTTCGGTCTGCTGCCATGGAAGACTGCATTGGAAAACGTTGAAGTCCCATTAGAGGTGCTTGGTATGGAAAAGGAAAGACGAAAGCACATCGCTGACGAGTACTTGAAAATGGTCAGACTTGAAGGCTTTGAAAACACTTATCCTCATGATCTTTCAGGTGGAATGAAGCAACGTGTTGGAATTGCGAGAGCGCTGGCTTTGAAACCCGAAGTTTTGCTTATGGATGAGCCTTTCTCTTCGCTTGATGAACTCACCGCCAAAACCCTCCGCCAGTTAGTGCTTGATATTTGGCGCGATCCCACTTTGCCGACAAACACCTTCATAATGGTGAGTCACAATGTCGAAGAAGCGGTGTTTATGGCAGATAGGGTGCTAGTGATGTCGCCTCGCCCCGGAAAAGTTGTTGGAGAAGTAGCAATTGATATCCCAAGACCGCGTGAAGAGCACCTAAGAGATGCTGAATATTTTGGATTGGTAGATGAGGTCGTAGAACTGCTAGAAAAAGGGAAAATCGAAACAAAACATGGAAGTCCCGTGTCGTTAACGGCAAAAAAGAGCTAATGAAGTAGAATGAATTTTATATCATGTATGAGTTCTCGATTACGTTTCTGCGAAAGCTTCATATTCTTTTTCAGAGAGCCAGCCTTCATCTTTGAGTCCTGCAAGTCCGTTCTTAATTTGTTCTCGTGTGGAGCTTGGTTTTAGTATGTCAGCTTTACTGCCGGACTCGTATATCTCCCTCTCAAAAGCTGCATTTTCTCTGATCAATGTTGGAAACCTGTTCAAGAGGGAAGTTATGCTTTTGAAACGCGGGACAATGAGGTGCTTAACCTTTGCCTTGCCTAATGCTCCCTTGAGTCTTGTTGTAAAACCTATACTGTTTACAACAGAAGGTGAAAAGACCACATATCGCTTTTTCAGTTCGGCTTGATAACAAGCAAGATAGAAGGGCATGTAAACTAGCGTGGAATTCTTCTGCTTTTGCTGAATCCCCAGTTTCTCGAAACTCGCAAGATTGGCTTCTCTCATCTTCGCTGCATTGTCAATCTGTTGAATTATCGTAGAGGTTAGACTCTCCAATCTGTCTATTTCCTTCTTATGAATCTCAATCTTTGCATCACGGGAAGCCTCCAATTCCAGCAAGTCCTTCCTGGCTTCCTTAACTTTGGCTTCCCATTCGGACCTCAACCTAAAAGTCTCAAGTGACCTGCTTTCTTCTAATTCTTTTATTTTATCTTCGAGTTCTTCTATCTTGTTTTCAATGTCGGAAAGCTCTTTCCTAGTCTCGCTGGCTTTCTCTTTCCATTTTCGTTCGCCTGCAACGTCCTTGTTGGCTGCACAGGTTTTCGCCTCTAGGTTGCAGCGCTCAATTTTGCTGAATGTTTGTTCTTTAGTCTTCTCAAACTTGACCTTTTCTTTTTGCACTGGAAGAAGTTGTTTCTCGAAATTCTTTGTTGATCCGGTTATCTCTTGGTCATACTCTTCGTTTATGCGATTGACTATTGGAACAATTGCGATTTCTTGTTTCTTCATTTCCGCATCAAATTCTTGTTTAGTGTTTTTGATTTTGTCGCGGAATGTCTTGGCAAAGCTGCGGGTTGCTTTGCTAAGGAGTTTCATGCTGCTGTAAAGGATATCAACGGTTTCTTTGAACTCTGACTTTAGGTTTTCGAGCTCCTGCATTACCGATGAGATTGTTGGTTCATCTATTGTTGGCGGGAAGAACACCATTTCGGATGATAAGGTTTCAATCTGCTTGGCTTGGGAAATATATATGTTAAACTCGCTGAGAACATCTGGTTGCGCAATGAGAGCGTCTACTGTCATTGCTTTTTCGTCACTGGATATTTGGAAGTAGGTTACATTGTCAGATAAGAAGGCCATGTAGGTTTCAGGAGTCTTCGAACTTCTCTGTGCATTTTCAATGAAGGTCTTAACGTCTTGGATAGTTCTATAATTTATGGTGTGCGATGTTGTTTTCAACCCATCGAAGAGCACATTCAATCTGCTCCAAGGTACAAGCCAGAATGGATAACAAAATTCAGCCAAGAAAACAAGCTTCTCCTCAGGCTTTTTCAATATTAAACCGCCTCCTTTTGCCCTCTCCAGCTCAGCAAAACAATAAAGCGCAGCCCTTTCCATCTCCTCCGTGAACGGCTCTGTACGATTTTCAGATAGAACTGAAAAAGGAACGATGAACCTGGCAGCTTTCTGAGACAAATCCTCACCATTTTTCAATGATAACGACTGGTCAACTTAAATGTTTTATGAATGATTCCATTCCTTGCACACGACATTTGCGATCATGTGGCTAAAGCACCAATGTCGGAGCATGTTGCGTGAATAATTGCTGTCTCGTTTGGCATAAAAAAGGTTTAAAAAATGGGGATGTTTAGTCTAGCGTGGTTGTTTCTTTACTTCCTTTTCTTTGTCTTCCCCTTTTTTTTCTTTGTTTTGTGTGCCGCCACGATTGTGACCTCAGACCTATAATTCTCCCCAATTTCTATAAAAAATTTTCTGTCAGTATTTTATGCTGACTTATTTTTCAAAAACCTTTCAAATATGGTTAGCAATCAGTCACGGGCAACGTTTTTAGAACAAGAACGCTACTGAAGACCATTTCCTATGCCCTAGAGAAAAACAAGCCCAGAATAATAACCAATGTCATAGGCTACTCGTTTATTTTTCCGCTCTTCGTCTAAGAAGTGGAACCCCCACCGTCGCGATCACCGCTGTGGCTAAAATTATTATCACTGCCAAATTGATGTAAATGGGCGATAGAATCTGAAAGATGGGTCCTGCTTCTGGATACTTCTCTGGATAAGCATACTGTAGAGGCAACGTCGCTAATACAGCGGCTGCTAACCCTCTTGTCAGTATCACGCTCATGATCGGACGCTCCTTCACCAATTCACTACTTCGGATGGTTGTTAATCTCACAGTGCCAAACCTTACTAGTAACAGGATCAGTGAAAGAATTGCACCAGTGATGACCGTTGCAATATCGGCAATTGTGACTATCAAACCTATATAGACAAAGAAGAATGTCCTCAAAAGGAATGCGACTTCAGATTCAAACCTTTTCAATCCGACGTCAACAACCGTGTTTGGTGGTCTTTCCATTCTAAGCATTCTGTAGATTTCCTTCTCGTTACCTAACATGATGCCGAAGAGGAGAGAACAAAGCGAACCGCTTCCACCTAGGAATTCTGAAAAGGCATAGGCTAGAAGCACAATAGCTAAGGTCAACATGTACGCGTAAGATGTTTTTGCAATTCTCTTCAACGCACTTAACCATATGAAGCCAAACACTACTCCGAGCACAGCTCCCGTAGAAAACCTACTTGCTATGGATTGACCAACAGCTGTCAAGTCCAAGGAAGCCCCTTTCAATATTATTTCGATTGCCACTAGCGAAAAAACTATGCACAAAATATCAGTGATTGCAGATTCTAGGCTCAATATCGTTGAGCACTTTTCGCTTACCTTTATTCTAGAAGCCAAAGAAACCACCACAACACTGCTGCTTCCGCCAAGAATTGTTCCAAACAACATAGAGTACAACAGTGGAAAGCCTGGAATGACGACGTACATCATAAACAAAGTTGTCACAATGACGCTCATCACAAAGCCTGCTACAGCAAGGACTGCAGCTCGTGGACTTTCAGAAAAAACACGGTAGATGTTCATAACCATTCCACCATCAAACAAAATAAAAACCAACGCCAAAGCTGCTAGATACGGGGCCAACGTCATTATGGAAGCAGCATCTACCAAGCCTGTCCATGGTCCAAGAAGTATTCCCAACACTATGAGCAAAAGCATGTCTGGAAAACCTGTGCGTTCAAATATGTAATTGGTTAAAAAACCTATCACAATTATTGAACCGCCCAGTATTAGCGCAAGAGTAACTGGATCCGCCAATTTTGAACCCTTTTTACCGCTTAATTCGTTGTTCAGCTTAAAGAATTTTGTCCATCAAATAATATTAGTATGCAATCAAATCTTCTATGACTCTCACCAAGATCTCTGAGTTTCCCGAGCCTAAATATAGAGTATTACGTAGGAAAACCCGTAGACGATGATGAAAAACACTCCTGCTATCCTGTCAAGACGCTGTCTCAGGGCGAGTGTTAATATAACAATAGCTGAAGCCAACAATGCATATAAACCAGTGATTTCGGCGATTCGTCCAGATACCTGACCAGGAAAGAATAGGGGGCCTATTCCTGGGGATAAACTTGCATCTACAAGGCAGCTTCCTATGGCATCTCCTATAGCAATTTCGTACTGCTTCTTACGGATTGCTGTCAGGTCAACAGCCAATTCAGGAAGGGATGTTCCAATGGCAACAATGAAAAAGCTGATTAGATACTCACGAATATTCAATAGCGTCGATAAAGCAATCACTGAATTGATTACTATGTAGGCTCCGACAGCAACTCCTGTATAACCTATAACAGTTATCGCGGCGTGATGTAATAACCCTCGATCAGTATGTTGTTTTGAATAATTTTTTTTCATAATGCTTTTTATTATTAGCATAAGAAGAGGCCAAGAGGCAACCAAGAAAATGGCGTTCATCGTTGAAAGGTATCCCTTTTCGACCATCGATACTGCAGCGATAAGCGCTAATAACTCGCATGATCCGATGACTATTATCTCGTCTCTATTAACCTTAAATGTTCCTCCTAGTAAGGCAAGAAGCCCTACGACCAAAGTTATTTGGGCGAGAATGGATCCAAAGCAGTCTCCTACACTTATGTCTCCGTGGCCTATCCCCCATGACATGACCGAATTAAAAATTTCTGGCAAGTCTGTGCCTAACGATACTATCACAAGGCCAATGAGGAGAGGCGAAACCCCTAATCCTGACGCTATGCTTATCGAATGCTCAACTGCCTTGTCACTAGAATACGCCAAAATGGCGATTCCTCCAAGGAGAGCTAGTACTGGAAATATTACGTCAAAGGCCAATTAGAACACCTTCTCTTTATTGAAAACCTGAACCATTTATAAACTTATCAGCGTCATGAACTGGTCCAGCACGACCTATTATCAAAGTGTTACGAGTAAGTAGATTTTCACCAGATTTTGTCAACCTTCAAATGAGTCAAGTATCCCGTCACGCCATATAGTGGCAGGGAAAAAATCTCCGTTATATTTCCAACAGATACAGGAAATCTTACAAAAGCGAGAAAGCCCACTGTAAGAAGAAAGACTCCGTATATTGTCAAAGATTTAAAGTCATGGAATGTTTCTGCTGTCCTCCATCTCAAATGTACCCCAGAAAACAAAACCCAAATCAATAATGGAGCAAGCAACAAAAGAGCATACTTCTTATACCACGGCAAATCTTTAGCTCCGACATTGTTCTTCGATCGCCTGTAAATGGAAGGCAAATCGGGAAGAAAATTGCTGTAGAAGAAAACAAACATCCCCCACAGCATAGAGTCTAGAGGAATCTCTCCAAAGAAATAGAAGACCGAAAAAACATAGCTTAAGCTTGTAGGCAACACGATCCATTTGAAAACTTTGATCGATGAGCGAACATGCTCCAAAGTTTCGTCTTTCATGCGCCAAACTGGGAGTCTTGACTTAACTTTCCGATTTATGCTCCTGAAAGAGTGAAAAACAAAACCATAAAGGGCGTTAAATAAGCCCGTCAACATGTCACTAAGAGCCCTTAAAAACCTTTTCACTTTTGATTCTTTCGTGAATCATCACCGTACAAGTGATTCTTTCATCATCAATCATTCCTTGCTTCAGGCGCTTTTATCTGTTACTTATACTTCCGGGCAATTTCTCCTGAGCTGGATTTTCCCGCCTTGCAAGGAAGTCTGTTATTTTCTTTTGGAAGAGTGCATTCTTTAAGAGTTCGCTTCTTATTATCCATTGCTGTAGCGGAATTTGGAATCGGCTTGCAACAAATTTTAGAACTTCATCCAAGCTGTTGAAGACTAGAGGCTTTTGCCGCATGGCGTTTCTCACGTTTTCTCTCACTTGCCAGACGCCGACTGGCATTATATAGCCGGGTTGAGCCTCTCTCAGAACAATCACTGTTGCTTGCCTTCTTTCCTTCAAGAGTTGCTCACAAACTGCTAGACGTGCAGCGTAGTAGCATCCGCCTATTTCGGCGTAAGTTGTTCTTCCTTCGTAACCTTCCCATGCCGAATATAGGAAAACATTTCTACCACGGGGATTCCAGACCGTGCCTGGATACCAAGCTTCTATAATTTCGTAGCTCCAGGCATTTGGAATCATCAAGACTTCGAAAATGTTATCCAAATAGCGAGACTCATAGACGCGATGCTCGCCGATTTCAGGAAAAGTCTTCACCTTTTCCACCAATTCTTTTGAGACTATACTGTCTACTGCTGTAATGCTCCATCGAGTTGGCACAAGCCTCCTATTCTTTTCCAACCCGAAGGCGCCGATACTGAATGCCCTTTGAATCTTTGTAACCAGTACGCCTTTGCTATAAAGTTCCAAAACCGCCTGTGCAGCTTTTAGGTCTGTATCGCTGTAAGCCTTTTCTATCTGGTGGTCCCAGCGAGCGTTTCCTACGTGCAGATCTCTGATTGGCGCTGAAGGTCCGAATGGTTGAACATCATCGTCCAGAACTAGGAAGCCTCGAGGTTTATTCTTCAAAAGAAGCTCAACATCCACTGGGTTAACCGCCAAAGCGAGTTCACGGGTCTTCTCAATTATTTTCCCAGCTTCCACAAATTTCTGGATATGAACCCTGTGTTTCCCACGAACAAGCATGGAGCGAAAACCAACGATCTCGTCTATTGATTTTCCAAACCAAAACTCAGGTATATCATACACGCTTGTATCTTCCCGAACAGGCGGAACCAAAGGTCCAGCGTAAACGTATGGATAGCCTATTCTGCCAACGAAGACACTTGGCGGGGAGGCTCCAGCAATGTCTTCGGTTTGCATCAGCGGAACGCTTCTCAGAAAATAGTTTGCCTTAACTATTATTGGACATCGCGTCTTGCCGCAAAGAAATCTAGAGCCCTTACATGCCACACATAAGCCACTTTTTGAAGCTTTCGTAATAATTTGACTTTCATCATAACCTATATCAGATGCAAAACCAGATCCTCTGAGAATATCCAATAACCAAACGGTTGGAGAACTTTTGTCCGCTCGCCTTGAAGAAAAACTCAAACTACCATCATTCAAACTCATAATAAGCACTATCTCATATGCCTTCTGGAAAAAAACTGTCAGGCGATTGGCGCCCTGGCCGGGATTTGAACCCGGGTCTAGCGGGCGACAGCCGCTTATACTAGACCTGACTATACTACCAGGGCTTTAAGCAACAAAAGGAATCATGAAGCTAGTGACAAATAAACTTTATCAGCTTCAAAGAGCCATCAAGTTAGCCAATCATCTTCCGAAGAACAGAAAACTTACAAAACAAATCTAGACAGCGAATTCCACAGAACTAAAACTTCAATCCTATGTCGACATCAAGAATTTCCTCCTTTTGAACAGTGTATAATCTTCGAAATACTGGTTATAGTGTTTCCAAGTCTTCTAGTGTGGATAGTTGGGCTGTTTCTGGTGATTGAAGGAATACTCCTGCTGACAGACTTCCTAGAAACAAGTAAACGACAACCAGACCCGAACTACAACTAATTTCTGCTTCATAATCTTTAAAGATAAGCCCTGAAGACATTTACTTGGTACTTGGAGAGATGTTCATTGAGCGATGGAAAACAGAAGAAAGAAGAAAAGCCTGTTAAAATCGAAAAAGTGGCAGAAAATACCGGAGAGCTTATCGGAAAGGGCATAAGAAAGACTTGGAATGTTGCAAAAAGCTTCGGAAAAGGGTTGGTGGACGCGGTTGACAAGAGAGAAGAGCGAAAAGACGTTTCCTCTATTGCTTGTTCACACTGCGGGGCTTGCCTTCCACCAAATTCAAACTTCTGTCCTAGCTGTGGAAAGAAACAATAATCTCTCGCCCCGTTTGCTTGATGCAACATAAAACGATGGGTGCACTGTGTAGAACACCTTAAACTTGTTGAGCTGTTCTGCTCTTGATTGGATATCTCCATCCTACTACAGCGAAAACAGTTCCAACAATAACAAATGCTAATCCCACGTGAAGAAGACTACCATACGGATGCGTAATAGTCTCCCACTGAACAATTTCCGATATTTCAGCACGTGTATTCGTGCCTGCGTATGCAGATTCAAATGCAAAATTGTAGTAACCACCTGATCCAAGAGTTTGAAATTCAGAATTGAGACCTTCTCTTGGACATTCTATATGAAAGCTTGAGTTGTCAGGGGCTAATACGTCAATCCTAACTGAGTAATCGGGTGCTATAAGACCACCCTTAATTGCCAGATAGTATAATGTGTTTGATTCCAGACTTACATTAAATGATGTCTCCCTGTTTGGAATCAGCACAGTCTGTTTTCCAACATACCTATCTCTAATCTCACTCTTTGGTAATTGTGAAACTGGAATCAGCACGACTCCGACAACTAGAACGATAATCCCTGCAGCAAATGCATCTCTTAACATGCTCGTTGTTCTTACATTTTGAGTATTACTATTTTTGTGCGTAAAATGAAATGACAGTACGCATTTCTATCAAAATTTGTCGTTTTGGAAAAAAAGGAAGCTGCGGGAGACAGTGGAGACATCTCCATGCATCTTGGAGTTCAAATCCCACTCCCAGCACTCCAATTAAGGGCTTATTTTAAGCTTATTTCAGCCCAAAACCCAATTTATGATGTTGTGAGCCTGAATTGAAATTTGAACACGAGTTTACTGCCAGAATTATTTTCTATTTCTTTCGGAAATATGACGAGAAAAACCTCTTCATTCGAGTATATATAATATGCAACACACGTGCGTCAATAAAAGCTAAAAATAGGCAATTCCTTTGCCGAAAATGAGCTTTGGAAGCGCCGGGAGTTAGATTTAAACATACGTTTGAATTTGACGCGAGAACCTGTTTCAATAGAACTGGTGAAGACTTGAGATTCCTGGGTTCAATGTTGTAAGTTTGGTGCTTAGTCTTTACTAAATTAGTTCTCAACGTTACTAGTGTTTAAGCATGCGCCAGAAAAACTAATAAAAGAAAGCTAGAGTAAAATCTGCTCATGCGTTGTTCGCATTGCGGAATATGTTGTGAAAAAACTGAAATGATGCTTTCTAATGTGGACCTTGAACGTTTGGAAAGAGTGGGTTATAAGAGACAGAAGTTTGTGCGTTCTGACAGGCATGGTTTTGTTAGACTGAAAAATTGCCATGGGTACTGCGTTTTCTACGATATCGAAAAATGCCGTTGCAAAATTTATAAACACAGACCTTTAGGATGTCAGATTTATCCAGTAATCTACAGCGAACAAAAAGGAATAGTAGTGGATGACCTTTGTCCAATGAAAAACACTGTCTCGGAAAAAGAACTCAAAAGAAAAGGTGAAAAGCTAATAGAGCTTCTGCAAAAAATAGACAATGAAGCAACTTCTCACAGAAATGCAACTAGAAAGAAGTACTGAATAAAACTTTCAATGGTCAGAAAAAAATTAGAAGATAAATTTTGTTAGCGAGCTCTTCGAGCTCAAAGCCTACCTCTTTGAGATCTCTTAGTTCTTGCAACCTCTCTAGTTTTACCTTTCTGATGTTTCAATATCTTCCAGAAGACTTAAGAACTGATTTTTCTTCTTGAAGTCTTTGTTCTTTTCTGTCTGCAATAAAACACATTCAATCCAATTTCTAAGTTCAGAATGATAATCTAACTTAGGTGGATGCTTCTTTTCCATTCTCTTGATCCAAGGTTGCGCTGACTTGCTTAACTGCTTATTTTTTAATTCCATGGTTCTCACCTCGTTTCTTGTAGAAAGTTCAAGATAAGCAACAAAATGCGGTGAAAGACACAGTGGCGATCTTCACGATGTTTAGGCTTGCACTAGCTCTCCGATAGCGAACCTGTTTCCAACTCGGGTTATTTTGAACTTCACATGTTCTCCTTGCTTAGTGTTTGGCACAAATATTATAAAGCCTTCAATCTTTGCGATTCCATCGCCTCTTCTGCTCATATCTTGGATTTCAGCCTCGTATTCTTTATCAAGTTCAACAGGTTTCTTCAGGTTGAATCTGTACGACATTTCATCACCTCAGTTGATTTTCAGTTAGAATTGTCCTCAAAAAGTAAGAACGTCTGCAGCCGTTATACCTTCTTCGGAAAAACTAACCGCCGAACCTATAATACGCCATCCTTCTTATTAACTTTTTTGAAAGAGAGAGAGCCAATCTCTTTATAACCTCTCAGTTCTTTGCAGCCTCAGAAAAAGAATAGTAATGTTTTTAAAGGGTATCAACAATGCCATAATGCCTTTCGGTGGTTAAAACATGCCCAAAAGCAGGAAAGAGAAAGTTGCAGGTCTGGAAAAGCATAGACAATTGCAAAGAGCTAAGGAAATGAAAAGGAAACAGAAAAAGAAGGTTGCGCTTCCTACGAAGCATGCTAAAGGTAAAAAATAGTCAGTTAAACAACACGCAAAGATTGCAATAGTCTATTTCTCATCACTCTCCTAGTTCTCTCCAGCCTCTTGCAAAATGATAGTTCAAAATTGCATGTAAATTTGCAGTTCTTTTTGATCTTTCGCTATCTAACATGTTATAAGTCAGTTGGATCTGTACAATCATGTTTTCAACAATCTCCTTAAGTTAGACTAATATACTTGGCGACGTACTTATTTGCAGTAGTTAGGATTCTCTAGAGAAAGAGTTCAGCAATACATCGTTTCGCTTTTTCTCTGATTGTTCTGACTAATGCATGTAATTGTGTTCTCATGATTTGGAGGTGGAAAATTGGGTAAAAGGAAAGTCATCAACGAAGAAGACCTAGAAAACATGTTGCTACCAGGTGCAAATGATGTACTGGGCATGGCCGTTAAAATGTTTGGTTTTGACAGAATCTTGGTGAAGTGCCAAGATGGTAAAGAACGATTATGCAGAATTCGGGGCAAGTTGAAGAGACGAGTATGGATCAGACAGGGCGACATAGTTTTAGTTTCTCCTTGGGATTTCCAGTCAGACAAACGAGGCGACATATTCTGGCGGTATAGGAAAAACCAGGTTGACACATTGAGACAAAAAGGCTACCTTACAATGTAAAGCGACGCACGCACAATGCAAAGGTGACTTGAATGAAAGGTAGAATATGGACTATTAGAGGACGACCTAGAGGCACCCATCATTCACGTTTTGAAACTAGAATTCTTGAGTACCTTGTAACACTTTCGACAAAACATGGAATCAACCCAACCGAGTTTTTTGAGGCAATTATACGCACGTGGAAGAATCAAAAAGTCATGTGTCGAAGACTAACTATTGAAATGCGCATTAAGAAAAAAGATTGTGCCATCTTTCTCATAACAAAAGGCAACATGGTGGTTGCTCAATTTCCAGTACCCGAGTGCATCCTCAAGGAAACTAACCCACTCAAGGAATTTGACTATATACGCGAACGTATTATACACGCCTGCGAAGTGAAAAAGAGAATGACACTTACCTCTGACAACACACAAATCAGAGATTTAAAGCCTGGAATGAAAAGAATCAAGCTAAAAGCACAAATTATCGAAATTACAGAGCCAAAACAAGTGCTAACAAGGTTGAACGAGTACGCCATTTTCGCTAAGGCAACCCTTTTTGACAAAACTGGCACGATAAAACTAACCTTATGGAACGGACGAATCAAAATGGTTTCCCTAAATGACATAGTTCAAATTGAAAATGGTAGTGTCATTATGTTTCGAGGTGAAAAGCAGCTAGAAATCAGAAGAAATGCCACACTTGAAGTAGTAAAACCGGCCGATTCGATTCAACAAAACACAACATAGAGTAAAATTAATTGAATTTACGAAACAAGATACTCTTAATGTCTCATATTATTTCATATAATGGGTTGGTTTAAATCAAGAATAGAAATATATGGTAATCAGAAATGAACTAAAACGCAAAACTCTTCAAGTTGCACTTTTTCAAATATGTTAACGTTGGCGCCGGGGAATAGGTTTACATCTCGGTTTAAATTCTCGGCGAATTTTGGTTTACGGAGTAACTTGAGTCTACATCGGTTTTTCTTCCACGCAGAAAAACGGGAGTTCAAAGCATCCCGCGCGCGTGACGTATTGGGTTCCTAAGCCTCTGCTGTCATGCGAATGTGTCAGTATCCTTCAACCTCAGCGAGGGACGTCACTTTTATAGTTGCTGTAAATAGACTATTGCTATATAACAGCAATAGGTGGATGTTAATGAGTGCGGAACTTCCTGAAGCCCTGATCTTGGCCAAGCAGATGGATGAGGAGTTGGTAGGCAAGATAGTAGAATCATGTCACTTGGCAGATTACGAATCGATGCAAAGACTGAACCTGGTCAATAAGGACATCTCAGACTTCGAACGGCTTGTTGGCGGCAAGATAGATGCGGTGGCCTCGCGCGGATGTACCATTCTTATGAAGCTCAACAATGACATGAGTCTCACCATTGAGCCTGGCCAGGGAGGAGCATTGCTGTATCACCCGAGTGAAGCAACGCTACCTGAGAGGGTTCACCTTAAGATGGGCTTCAGTGACTCCACATACCTGACAGTTCGATTCAAGGGTCTTGGCATAATCAAGGCCGTCGCAACTGAGGACCTGCAGAGAGATTACCTCTATTGGAGAGACTTCTCTCAGGGAATATCGCCTCTGGATGAACAGGGGTTCACTCCTAAGCGTTTTTCTGAACTCCTCCAAGGCCAAAACCGAATGCTGAAGTCCGTTCTAGTAGGTAGAGAAGCTATCTTGGTCGGCCTAGGCAACAGTGCCTTCCAGGAGATCGCTTACAAGGCGAAGGTTCATCCAAAGAGAAAGGCGTCAAGCCTCAACAGTGAAGAACAGCGTGCACTTCAAGCAGCAGTGAAGGAGATCATCAGTAATAGGCTTCAACTAGGCGGCAAAGAAGGATTCTTTAATCTTTATGGAAACGAAGGTAGGTACAAGCCAATAATGGGATCACATATGAAAGGTCACCCTTGTCCAGAATGTAGAACAATCATTCAGAGAATGAGTGTGGCTGGAGGCATCGTGTACTACTGCCCATCATGTCAGAGATAGAGAAAAGCTACTTGGACTATGCACGCGCTAGACAAGAAATCCAGATATAAGCGCGAGATGCCTAGTGTCGGACTCTTTGTAATATGAATGACATGTCTAAAGTTCGTTTCTCTTTACCATCTGAACCTCGACATCCAGCTTTTTGACGAAGCCCAGCTTTTGGGCCAGGTTCATGGATGCGGGGAGTTCAAAGCAATCCCATTCGGGATGCATACTGTTTTCTAGACAGTGATCTATACAAGCACATGCGGCTAGTGTTGCATATCCCTGTCTCCTGTGGCTTTTGACAGTTTCCACAGCGAGTTCCGCTATCCCCTCGCCTACGAGCATCGTCCAACAAACACTGACCAACTCGTCGACCTTTGTCACGGCGAAGCCGAATCCACCTGTTAGAAACGCATCAGCGGTTCCCCAGTACTCGAGCGCGTAGTTTGGCATGCACTTAGCTAGCGTATGATCGACCTTTTTCACGTCATATCCTTCAGGAATCCGTCCTTTCCACCCCTTGTGCTCTTTGAACCTTTCAGGGTCAAGTTCAAACTTGTACCGTTTGATCCGAATGACATCATAGTCTTTCAACAATTCACAAACCGTGTCCTTCCATTCGTCTGTGGTGGAAAAGATGAAGAGTGGTTCAACTCCCAGCCCAGACAGGATCTCAGTCGTCAACAGGTCCTTCAGCTGTTCATTAAAACCTGTGTTTCTTGCGTCTCCACCCAAGTAGCAAGAACCTGCGAAAACCAGGGCTGCTGTTGGCTTTTCCTTACGGTCAACAAATATTCTGCCAGGGCAATGTGCCTTGATCACTTTCGATATGGCTAACCTTTCAACCTTCAGATTTTCGAATAATAGCGATACCTCATTGTACTCTTTCTTTGAAAGCTCGTACAGGTCCTTCAACTCCTTCTCCAAGAGTTCTTGATATGAGGATTCAAAATTCACTTAAAACTTGCATGTCAACATTTGAGAAATATCGGAAAGCCTTTTTTCCATACTTTTCGTCGAGTTTAGTTACATAGCTCTTGAATGCTTTAAGTGTGGCTACGTCTCCAGCCTTTCTGTCAAAGGACATCCTTATGAACCATCCTTTTTTCCGTAAATGACCTCTTGCTGTCAACCAACTATTCTTCTTTTTTGTCAAAGGTACATGTTCACAATGTACTCCAAATTCTTTCAGAATTTTGAAATGCCTCCTCACTATTTCCAAGTCCATCCAATAGGGAACCTTCTGAGCCGAAAGCTTCTCACCGTCAACTGCGATATATGAATCGCCAAGTTCGCCGAAAAGCCCGCCCGCCCACAAGAATTCAAAAATCCATTGCTTTCTTCTTTCAAGCACCGCCTGCCGAATATAGGTGTCGGCGCTGATGGATTTCATATTCGCTAAAAGTCTATAAAGGGCTTTAAAGGCTGAGGTCTCTTCCTTGGAGATGGGTAGGTCATCGGGGAAGTCTACGATTCTGGGTTTGGCAGCGGGAACCTTGTGGTCCACTATGTCCTCTGGCTTCAGGAAGGCACGTATCTTGTCCAGGTGTTTAAGACCTTCATATGGTTCTATGCAAGCGAGGTAGTCTCCTTCCGACATCGGAGCTCCCAGTCGGGCTTCAGCCCATTCCCGATCAACATAGCTCCTGACTCTTAACTCTTTACATGGGTATTTGTAGCAATAAGCACAGTTTGCAATGCCGTTTTCTATCGTGCATTTGCGGATAATACAGCGAGGGTTTATGAGTACCGGGTTCCTTACATCAGGCGTCTGACAACCGTCACAGTACATCCTCTTAGGCGTTGTCCGGAAGCCAAGATACTTAGCCCATAAATCACGACCACGCTGCCTGGCCTTGTCGGTTTTTACGTTCTCTTTGTAAGCTGGACAGCGACCGCAGTTGGCACCGCATTTGCCGAAAAGATTCTTCATAAGACCACGTTCAATCGGAGACTAAAGACGCATGCTTAAATAGCTTCTGTACAACAATGTATATTATGTCGTAACACTAGAGAAAGTGAATAGTGTTGGTACTTTATCCACTCGCGAGCGCACACCGCATCAGAAGAGGGAAAAAATCCGATAATTTAAACCGATATTTGAATGTTCTTTTGCGCCATAAGACCAACTATCAGAATCGGTGGGTGCAGAACACCGAGAATTTAAACGTCAGCCGCAAACTTTGGCGCCGGGAGTTAGATTTAAACATACGTTTAAACTTAACGCGAGACCGTTTTTGACAGTCCAGCAGACTTCGTTTTTTATAGTGGTTTAACGTTTTCAACTGATATTTGCAGGCGAGTTGCTGTGAAGTATAGTTTGAAGCTCTTCTAAACTTTCACGAATGTTTGTCTCTAAAGATTTTATGTCGATTGCTATCTCCTCAGATGTTGTTTCAATTTTGGTGAGTTTTGCTTTGATACCTTTTATTGCGTTAAGATCGTTGCTAATCTTACTGATGACTCCATAGATCTTTGTGGTATCTAGAATCTTTTCAGGTCCTTGGCGAATTTTTATTAGAAGATACGTTCTTGCAACTCTATAGGCTACTTCTAATGGCAGCCCATTGTCTCCAAAGGCGCAAACAATTTTGTCTCCCTCAACTTCTCTGAAGCACCCTATTGAATCAGAAGTCATTTTTTCTGTAACAGCAATGGCAAAATGCGATTCTCTGTTCTTAATTGCGTCTCTGAGTTCTCCGAGTAAGCTTTTCAAAGTCATTCTCACGTTTTCACCAGCCTTTGCCTCCACAACAATTCTTGGGGATTGTCCTCTAATTGTTGGATCATTGAGTGTAATCACAAAATCTCCTTTCAGATTTCCGAGTTTGCCTTTCTCCGTCCCTACTCTTTCCAAATTATCGCCGAAAGGTCTTGTTATATTAAGTAAGAAACCTTCAAGTGTGTCCTCGAAAATGAAGCCTTTTATGGGCGCCTTTTCGATTATTTCTTTCTTCGCTAAATGAGTCTCTATTTCAGTTTCTATCTTTTCCAGTTTATTGATTATCTCTTGTCGTAAGCGAGATATAGGAGAGTCCTTTGCGTTTGGATCTAATAAGCCGTAAATTTCGCTGTCTTTGCCAACAAAATAGGACTCGATGGTCTCTCTAAGCTGTCCTATTGGGCTGTTTTTGTTATTCATGTCTAAGATGTCACGGACTAGTTTTCCATTATCGCCGAACAAGTTTTCTAGACATTGTTTAAGTTTGCCATCGTCGCTGAAGATTTTGTCAAGTTCTCCTTTCATTCCTTCTTTTCCGAGTTCAAGTTTAAAGATTCTGTCTAACTCAAAACACAGTCTTTCGAATTCCCTTTTTACATAGTCGATTTTCTCGGTTACTAACACATCTTTTAGGGCGATGGCCCCTACTTTTAGTGCTCTTTTGACAAACTCTGGGCGCTCCAATTCTTTTTGGTCTGAAATGATTTCATATAATTCATGATCTCTGATTTCGAGATTTTTGATTAGAATACTCTCTGTTTTCTTATCCAAGATTATCTGCAATTTCATTCTTTCGATTAACTCAGACTTTGCCAATTGGATGCATCCTAGTTTATTCTATAGGTAGAATCAATAACATGAATCAAAATCGTAAATACTTTATGAAGTTGAAATACAGATTTTGAATTTCCATGCGCTACATTGTTAATGCAACTCTATTCTTTCGATTATTACATTGAAATCTGTACCTTTTGCAGTCTTATCCCGAGAGCCTAAACGAAGGCTTCAACCTATCGCCATGCGCATTTTTTGCGTTTTTTAGGCAAAAAGCGCCGGGAGTGGGATTTGAACCCACGCGGCCCAGAATGGGCCACAGGCTGTATGGGAATTGCATAGTCTCCAGGCCTGCTCCCTACCTGACTAGGAGACCCCGGCACTGTAGGCGTTCTTAACTATTTCGGGCATTGTCGTTTATTATAGGTTTTCGAAACCAATTAAAGACTTGCGAACAGCAGAACCCAACAAAAAGACTTAATACCTAACTTTTAAACCTTCAAACAGGGCGGCTTATTTGGAAATAAACAAGAAATACTCAACCGTACTGTTTAGTGCGCTAATGTCAATGGCCATGTCCTTCACAATGTCTTTAACCATGGCGATTATAAACGTAGGCTTTGTTCGCCACTTTCCTCGTGTTTGGGCTTTCGGGTTTCTCATAGGCTTCATCGTGGCTTTCCCGACGTCACTGATAGTAATGCCATTTGTAAGAAAAATCGTAAGCAAGATAACTGAGTAACGAGATTTTGTCATCAATGCTTTTTTGAAATCAGAACGCGGTAGCCACTCTTTCTTGCTAGAACATCAACATTCCCAAAGGCATCCTCGAGAATCGCGCGAAGTCTCTTGCCGCCGACCTTAGACCTTACAACCATTTGAAAAAGAGCCTGGCTTGCCATGTGTTTAGGTGCTTCCGTGATTATTGTTTTGACGATTTCCATTCCTGCACTCACTGGAGGATTAGAAAGAACGCAGTCGAATTTTAAACCTCTAACGGGCTCGTAAAGCTGGCCTTGTCTGGCTTCAGCATTGCCAATATTGTTGATTTTTATGTTCTGTTTTGCAAGCCAAACAGCTCGTTCATTCAAGTCAACCATAATCACGTGAAATTCTGGTACAAAAGCTGCAGCTGCGATTCCGACTGCCCCGTAACCACATCCAACATCTAGAACAGATCCCTCTTTGGGAAGAATCATGGACTCAATCAACAGTCTCGTACCTAGGTCAAGACGCCTTTTCGAGAAGACCCCAGATGCTGTCAAGAATTCGAAAAACCTCCCGCGAAGATTTGTGCGGATCATCCCAAGTTTCATCTTAGATTTAGGATGCACTGCAAAATAATGGTTTAATCTTCCGGCTTTTCTAGGCATTCTATATTTCGCCACTTTTCCAACATTTGGGATATGTGCCTCTCCGCATCAACACCCTTTTTGTTTCCGCAACTACGCCATGTTCCATATTCACGATCTCCTCCGTAGATGCAACAGCCCTAGCCAACGCAACAGCCTCGCCCTTTAACGTGAGAACAGCCACAATTGAATCGTAGCTTATCCCGGTTTCAAGCGACAAAACGCCTGGTGCTGTCAGGTTTGCCCCATGACAGATGGCATCAACAGCAGAATCCCTGATGTAGATTTTTGCAACCAAAGCTAAAGCGTTCTCCATTGGCTGGATGAATTTTCTCAAGATTTCATCCTCTTTTTGTCGTTGCCATTCCATAAAGAAGTAGGCGACATCGTGCAAGGTCACAATATTTCCCGAACCCTCAACGAAAGGACCAGCCCTTGTTCTGCGCAGTTCTTGCATATGGGCCCCACATCCCAAAACTTCACCAATATCATAGCAGAGTTTCCGTATGTACGTGCCACCTTCACACCCAACCTTGAAGAGAACGTTTCGCCCATCCATCTCAAGAAAATCCAGACAATAGATTCGCCTGATTCTCAATTGCCTTTTGACAGACGCCCGTAAAGGAGGTCTCTGATAGATTTCGTCCTCAAATTCTCCTAGAACCGCATTAACCCGATCTTCTGTTATCTCATCATGAAGTTTCATCAAACAAACATACTCTTTCCCACTGTAGAGCAAAGCCTGAACAACCTTCCTAGATTCCTCTAAGGTAACAGGCAGAACGCCGGTCACGTTGGGATTTCTCCAACTATCTTGATGCTTAAGTTTCTAGAGTCCCGCCGTGACCAACACGCTCAAGCTTAAGGATACGCTTAACCCAGGCGGCGACTTCGTGGCTTGTTGGGCCAGCAGGCTTGTCAAGATTTATGACGCCGTATCGTATGTATTCATCAGCCGGCCTTTCGTCTGGTTTGTGCCCATACCGCGGGTTTGTCTTGTCCTCTGCCTTTACTAGCAATTTGCGTTCAATTTCCCATGGGCCAATACTTCTAGGCATGCGGACACGCACTCCTACAATGTAGAAAAAAGGCTTTGAAGTATAAGAGTTTAAACCGAAGCTGGGGCTGGCTTCACTAATTGCGTCATTTCTTCGAGCTTGCCTGAAGCCTTCAGCGCTTCAACCACTTCTTCGTCCGATGCACTACGTTTGATCTTCAACTTGTCTTGGACAGGTTCAATGTGATTGATGTTCACTCTTCGTCTTTTTATTCCTGTCACGGTTTTTGGACCTGTTATAAGCACGAAGCTCTTGTCCATAACGTCAACTATTACACATTTTCTTCCGGCCTCTCGACCAGCCAGTTTTACACAGATTCTGCCAACCTCGATTGCTGGCATGTCAAAACCTCTTTTAGGAGAGTATAACAAAACGGTCCAAACATGTATTTATTAGTTGCTAAGTGCGCAAACACTGATTTAACGGCGCAAGTTATATCTAGCCACTGAAAAGAGGAGTAATTTTGGATGTTGGGTAGGTGGGAAGAGAAACTTTGAAGATAGGGTTGATTACAATAGGTCAATCGCCAAGAACGGATGTAACCGCGACCATAACAGAAATGCTTGGTCCCGAAGTTGAGCTTATTGAGAAAGGGGTTTTAGATGGCTTAACAAGGGAGGAAATCGACAAGCTTGCTCCTACCACTGGAGACTATATATTAGTTACAAGAATGATGGATGGCACACATGTTAAGGTAGCAAAAAGACATGTATTACCGAGAATTCAGAAATGTGTACAGGAGCTTGAAGAAATGAATGTCGATTTGACCCTGCTCTTGTGCACTGGAGAATTTCCTGAGATAGAAACGAGAGGACTTTTGATAGAACCAGACAACCTGATCACTGACATGGTTAGAGGACTGCTGAAACGGGGAAAAATTGGCGTTGTGGCGCCAGAAAAGGAGCAAATTCCCCAATTGAGAAGTAAGTGGAAAACTAGAGGGGTATCCGTTGTTGTGACAAGTGCAAACCCTTATGGTGAATTCAAGGCTTGTGAAGAAGCAGCCACCTTTCTAGCTAAAGAGACTGTTGACTTGATAGTCCTAGACTGTATAGGCTTCACGCCAAAGGTTAAAGAGCTGTTTCGACGCGTAGCTGGAAAGCCAGTCATTTTGCCGCAAACCATCCTTAGTCGAATCTTGAAGGAATTGGTTAGCACATGAGTAATCTAAGTCATGAATCTCTCAACGATGTCATAAAGCACGCTTGCCCCGAACACTAGGTTTTCTATTGAGATTCGCTCGTCTATTCCGTGGGCCATTTTCAAAATCTCTCCGTAAGGCATGTCTGCTCGCATGGGCTGGAAGCCGTAGCATATGCTGCCTAGACTTCTCAAGAAGCGAGAGTCAGTCCCACCAGTTAGAAGAACTGGTGCCACACCATAGTTTGGTTCAAACTCTTTCAGAACTCTCACAATTAGGTCATAAAGCGGCGTTTTTGCCGATGATTCAGAAGGCTCATTCGCTTGGATTGTTTCGAATTCTAGACTTTCCAAGCCGATATCTTTCAGCAAACCTTTAATCTCCTCCAAGGCTGTAGTCGGGTTTTGCCCTGGCAAAACTCTGCAATCGAAAACAGCCTCGCATTCAGATGGAATTATATTCTCTTTCACTCCACCGTGAATAATTGTTGGAGCTAAGGTCATTCTGAGCATCGCACGAAGTTCTTCAGCCATGGCCTTGTCTTTTTGAGCCAACATGTCCAGGATTTGGTCGCCCGTTTCTGGATTGCTGAGCAGAAGATCCACGGCTTGCTGCAAGGGCTGGTTTTCTTTTGGGACTTCACCGAGAAACTGCTTTACAGTGGGGACAATCATGATTTTTGAGCGATGATTTCCAAGTTTTTCAACAACCTTGTTCATACGCATTATGGCGTTGTCCGCTGCACCTGGAACGGAGCCGTGACCAGGTCTCCCCTTAGCCTTAACCTTAAACCAGAAAATCCCTTTCTCCGCCGTGTTGACTGTAAAAACGTTTTTGCCATTTAGAGGAACAGCCACGCCTCCCCCTTCATTGATGACATAGTCCGCTCGAATTTTTTCTGGATGGTTTCGAGCTAGCCATCCTGCTCCTGCTTCTCCGCCTTTTTCTTCGTCGGCTGTTGCAGCAAAGATTACATCGCCTTTTAGTTTTATGTCGTTCCTTTTCAAGAGTTTCATGACCATCACTTCTATTGCGGTCATACCCTTCATGTCTAACGTGCCACGACCCCAAACAAAACCATCTTTTACTAAGCCACCGAAAGGGTCCACACTCCATTCTTTCGGGTTTGCAGCGACCACATCCAGGTGCGATAGCAAAAGTAAGCTTGGCTTTTCGCCAATTCCTTTGAGGCGTGTAGTTACGCTGCCTCTTCCGGCTGCAGACTCAACGAGCTCGCATTTGAATCCGTCTTTTGCTAGGTTTTTAGCCACGTATTTGGCTGCTTCTGTTTCGTTTCCAGGGGGGTTTGTCGTGTCTATTTTTATTAGATCGCTTAGTAAGATTGTAACTTCTTCTTTGATTTCTTTTAACAGCTTTGCACACATTTTCAAATTCCACCTACTATTGACTTGACTATGATGGCTGGTCCACTTAAGATTTTATCTTGTTGTTCTTTCAACAATAGTTGTTCTGGAATACGAGTTGACTGTTTAAGGTTTTTAAGCTCAGTTTTCGAAGCATAAAATATGAGGAGAAAACTTGAAAGCTGATTCTAAGGCTGAGAAACTTGCGGCAGAGGTTAAGGAAACAGCCTTAAACTTGGGCGCCAGCTTGGTTGGAATTGTTTCTGCCAGCGCGATTGATTCGCTCCCGAGAATTTGGGTGGGCTGGAAAATCAAGGAGTATACGAAGAAAGCGACAGATATTATGTCAGATGCGAAATCGGTTGTTGTGATTGGATATCATGTTTGGGATGACATGCTTGAATTAGCGATAAGAAAGGGTGAAAGGTGGGCTTATCCTGGATATTTTCCCCTTGAAGTACTAGCACGGGCTGTGATAAATCAATTAGAAAAGAATGGGTTCAAAGCGGTCTCTGCTTACGGTCTGTCATACAAACGTCTGGCTCAGTTGGCAGGATTTGGAAATTATGGCAAGAATGCTCTGATAGTCAATCCTGTTTTTGGTCCATGGATACGTTTGGCTACTGTTGTGACGAACGCGGAAATGGTGACAGACAAGCCTTTCGAACATGACCTTTGCGGCGATTGCGAAGAATGTATTGAAGCATGTCCTATGGGCGCCTTAACCCCGTATAGGGTTAGCGACGAAAAATGCTTGGTTGGCATACACCTTATAGACAAAGAGAGGATTGAACACGATGAAAAGTTGGCAAGGTTTGAACCTTCTTTGACAAGAAACTCGCATCTGATGTGTACAGAATGCCAGAAAGTTTGCAAATACGGGAAAGACAAGCGCTCAATCTAGAAAATAGAAAACCAGTGACTAAGCTCAGATTTTAAGAGTCTGAAGACTATTGCCTTAGCACGTGAGATGAAAAGCCGCAACAACTCGCCTGCCAGACTTTAAGAGTTTGTTGAACGTTTTGCACGCTTCCGTTGTCGGTTGAGCCATCAGCTCTATTCCATGAGATTTCAAGGTCTGTTCCATTTTGGGCGGAATTTTCATAATCCCGTAGTAACCTGTACCGACAACAATCACTTCAGGCTTAGGTTCATAACTGAGAATTTCCCTGAGGTCTTCAATGCAAAGTTCATGCCCCTCTTTCCTCCACCAGTTATCCAAAATTCTTTCTGGAAATACGAGTATATCGTTTCTGTACTTTTTGCCATTTATGACTAGGATACCAAAATCGTAGGATTCAATCAAACAAGCACACCCACAAACTATTCTTGCATTCCTTAGATTTAAGACCCCTCAATAAGCAGACATTCAAAACCCTCACCTGGCTTCTGCAACCGCATTAAAAATGCTTATCTTCGTTAAGGTTCTTATTTCGGAAAACCTATAGGTCTATGAGGACCATAGATGGCCATTCAGCAGCCCGAAGTCCTTTCTAAATTGCGTGAGTACATTCCGACGAAAACAGTTGGCTTGATATCTGATACGCACATACCTCTGAGGGCTAGGAATATTCCTGAAAAAGTGTTTGCGGTTTTCGAGAAAGTAGATTTCATAGTGCACGCAGGTGACTTGGTTGAATTGTCTGTTATTGATGAGTTGGAGCAAACCGCGCCTGTTTTGGCTGTCTATGGGAACATGGATGGACCGGAAATTCGTGGAAGATTGCCAAAACTGAATTCCGTTAAGATTCTCGATTGGAAAATTGGAGTCATACACAACCCTGGGGCACTTTTCGGAAGAGGAAAGATGCATGAAATCGCTAAACAAAACGACTTCAATGTGCTCGTCTATGGGCATACGCACAATTCCAGCATAAAATGGGAAGAAAATATATTGTTCATAAATCCCGGAAGCCCAACCAATCCTCTTCCGCCATTCATAACCAAACCAACTGTGGCTTTACTTAGAATAACAAAAGACAAGATAGTACCACTTGTAATCCCGATTTAAGAAGGCTGGCAGATGGTGAAGAAGATTCATGGAAAGTTTAGGTTGAAGGCATCTACCATCTTGATGCCTTGCGAAAGCAAAATCGACGCCAGAGTTTATGTTCACCTGAAGGGTTATGCAAGGGCAAGGGTCACCCACTTAGACATTGAGAAGATAGGTTTAGGAAAGGTCATTCGAAGAGGAAGAGGCAATTTTCTCGAAATAAGGGGGGTTGACAACGGCTTAGAGGTTGTTCTCAGAGAAAAGTGCCGTTTAGCTTTGGACGCAGAAGATGTCACAGTTTCAAGCATCATTGTGACTTGTTCCGTGCTCAATGGACTTATCGAAAAGGATACGTCAACACACGCTTGGGTTGGAAGAAAGTATGACGGCATCTACATAGGCTTTAGGAGATTAGAGCTTAAAAAGCTCGAAAAGTTGGCTTCGCGAAGATTTAAAGTAAAACCGCTAAGCAAATTACAGGAATCGCCATTAACAATTAAGCGTCAAAAGACCTAAACAAAATGAGGAGCGCTCAAATGTTTAAGATTCGCAAGTTTACCGAGAATGACGCGCCAATGCTTGTAGAGATTTTCCGCGAAGCATTTGCTGATGAACTTTCAAGGGGGATGCCCTTGCTTACGTCCGAACAATTCACTGAATCTTCAAAAAGACCTGGAGTGAAGATCTATGTCTCTGAAGGCGATGAGCACCAAGTTGTTGCTTTCTTGACTATGGTTGAGGGTAGTATTGAGCACCCGGCGCAAGTTCATTTGATCGCCGTAAAAGGTAGTTTTCAGGGAAAGGGAATAGGCAAGCAGCTTGTCCGAGAAGCGCTGGAGCATGCCAAGACAATAGAAAGAAACAAGGTTAAGCTATTCACAAGGCCTTGGAACACGGCCATGCAAAGAGTCTGTGTCGAGCTTGGTTTTGTCCCAGAAGCCTATCTGAGAAAGGACTATCTGAATGAAGACCTCATCCTGTATTCGGCATTCCTAAAGTGAAAACTCACATGTTTTTGCTGGAGAATAAACGCTGGTGTTCTCGCATCATGCATTTATCCATAATTACTGTTAAGCCTGCCTTTCTGGCGATTTCTGCTGCCTGCTTATTGATTATTCCGAGCTGCATCCAAACTACATGGAGAACGCCATACAATCTCTTCAAATGAACTGTTTGCTCAACTATTGGCAGGACCTCCTCAGATGGTCTGAAGACTTCAACAATCTCTAGAGTTTTCTGAACTTCGGCTGGCACATCCAGGAGGCTTTTGTAGCTTTTCTCGCCAAGAATTTCATCAGCCAAGGGATTGATCGGTATGATGCAAAAGCCATTTTTCTTTAACTATTCAGCCACTCTATGGCTGTCTTTTGAGAAGTCCCTTGACACCCCTACCGCAGCTACGATCTTATGTTTAGTCAAGATTGCCTTCAAACTTTCTTTATGCAACATTTTCAGCTTCTCAATGACAGTTCGACTCGAAAAAACGTCTTCATGATATAAAAGCTTCACTTTAACTCATCTCTCTACATTGAAAAAATGTCGTTTTGCAGAGAGTTTTAAAAGCAAAAATGCACAGAGCGTTCTCAGCGTAGATTGTAATTGGAGGTTTCCGGAAATGGAGCGTTGCAGAAATCCGTGGAATAGAGAATGCAGCAACAATGACATTGAAGTTTACATTCTTTTTAAGGGAGAAAGAAAGCCAATTTGCAAGCGATGTTGGGGAAGAATAGCTGACAAAGATTTGGAGTGGTGAATGAATGGAGAAGTTTAGTATAAACACGGCGAAGTCTTTTCTTGGCAGGAACGTAAACCTTCACTTGAAGGACGGCTCAGTGATAGTAAATGTTCAATTCTCAGAAATTCTGAAAGACGATTTCAAAAGAGAAACTTTCGTCAAATGTGTTCCTTACAGAAAGCGAAATGTGTTCAGGATACCGCTAAGAAACATAGCATGGGCAGAACTTCTGAACCTCAACCTAGTGCCCGTCAGCGATAAGAACTAGACATTTGACAAAATAGGCTTTTTACATGAAGATAGCAAACAATCTTAAATAACACTAGGCAAATTTTTTCAACGGTGATAAAATGCCATGCACAGTCGTAGCGGGGGCATTCTGGGGAGACGAAGGTAAAGGAAAAATAGTTTCTTATCTGGCTCTGAAAGACAAGATAGAGGTTTGCGTTCGAACAGGTTCTGTTAACGCAGCTCACACAGTTTGGCTTGAGGGTAGACGTTACGCATTGCACATGGTTCCAGCAGCCTTTATTCACGAAAAGTGTCGCTTACTGATTGGTGCTGGCTCAAATGTTCACGTCGGCAAGTTCATTGAGGAAGTGGAGGCAACAAAGGTTAAAAATCGCATAGGCGTAGACAGGCAAGCCTCGGTAATTGAGGAAAAACATTCAACCCGAGACAAAACAGATACCCATTTGAAAGAAACGTTGGGCACAACTGGATGGGGTGTAGGACCTGCAGTTGAAGAACGTGTACGAAGGGCAGCAAAGTTAGCCAAGGATCTTCCAGAATTGCAGCCATACCTAGCAGACGTAGCAACAGAAGTCAACGGTGCAATAGACAGCGGAAAAAAAGTATTGTTAGAAGGAACTCAAGGTTTGATGCTTTCGCTTTTCCACGGAACATATCCATACGTAACAAGCAGAGACACAAGCGCTGCAGCTATATGCTCTGAAGTGGGCGTAGGCCCGACAAAGGTTGACACTGTTTTGGTGGTTTTTAAGGCTTTCATGACGAGGGTTGGCACAGGTTCGTTGCCTGGAGAACTATCAAAAGAGGAAGCCTTGAAACGTGGATGGTTTGAAACCGCCGCAGGAACGGGTCGTGATAGACGTTCAGCTCCTTTCAATTTCGAACTAGCCAAGAAAGCCGTCTCAATTAACGGGGCAACACAGGCAGCTGTCACGAAGCTTGACGTGTTATACCCAAAATGTAAAAGTGCGAGAGCTTACGGCGAGCTTCCCGAAGACGCAAAAAACTTCATAAATGAGATTGAAAAGCAAATTGGAATCAAAGTTGTGTTAATTGGCACAGGACCCGAGGCTTTAGACATAGTCGACAGAAGAAAATGATTCTGACCTTTCGATGAGTTTGGCAGTTTCAAAGTTAAACTATTTATCAGTGAAGGCTGAAAAATAGCCAAAATTGTAAGGCGTTTAGCGTGCCAGATTTAAAAGAAGAAATATGTGGTACTCCAAAAATTGAGTATCCAATCCATTTGAAACTGATGCTCAAGAGAGCCTTAGAAGACCCAGAAGGATTTTGGGGGGAAGTTGCCGAAGAGCTATTTTGGTTTAGGCGTTGGGACAAAGTATTCGAGTGGAGCTACCCAAACTTCACATGGTTCAAAGGTGCGATAACAAATCTATCTTATAACTGCTTAGAGCGCAACATCCAACGGGGAAGAGGCGACCACGCAGCTATAATTTGGGAAAATGGCGAAGGTCTGCCAACGCGTATCTTAACTTATAATCAGCTTCTGCATGAAGTCAAACGGTTCGCCGCTGCCTTGAAGGCTTTAGGGGTTAGAAAAGGGGACAGAGTAACGATTTACATGCCTATGGTTCCTGAAGCGGCTGTTGGAATGCTAGCTACGACGCGAATCGGGGCAATACACTCAGTTGTTTTTGGAGGATTTGGCTACGGAGCCCTAGCTGACAGAATTGCAGACGCGGAACCGAAAATTGTCGTCACAGCAGATGTGGGCTATAGGCGGGGCAATGTGGTCAACCTTAAGGAAGTTGTCGACGAAGCCTTCAAAATAACTAGGAAAAATGTTGAAACTGTCATTGTCTTGAAAAGAGGCGAAAAAGAACCGCCTATGAAACGTGGAAGAGACATATTATGGGAAGAAGCCTTAGAAAGAGGGGAGGAGATAGATGCTGATGTTGAGAAATTGCGTGCGGACGAACCCGCGTTCATTCTCTACACTTCTGGGACTATGGCTAAGCCTAAAGGCACGGTTCAGCCTCATGGAAGTTACCAAGTGTACATTTATGCCATGGGAAAGTGGGTTTATGATCTGCACGAACGAGATGTCTGGTGGTCAACCTCTGACATTGGATGGATAGTAGGCCACAGTTACGTTGTGTACGCTCCTCTGCTCTTTGGCTGTTCGACAATAATGTATGAAGGCGTTCCAGACTATCCAATACCTGACATATGGTGGCAGATAGTTGAAAGGAACCATGTCACGAAACTTTGGACATCGCCAACAAGCGTGCGAGCTCTGATGCGATATGGCGACGAATGGCCCAAAAAACACGATCTAAGCTCTCTCAAGCTTGTTGCTTGTGCTGGGGAAGTTCTGAATCCTCCAGCCTGGGAATGGCTTCAAAAGAAAGTTTTTGAGGATAGAATACCAGTCATCGATCACATGTGGCAGACTGAGAGCAGTGGACCGATGGTCGGCAATCCATATGGAATAGTGTTGTTACCAATAAAGCCTGGATCCGCAACAATTCCGCTTCCAGGGATTGACGCAGAAATAGTTGATGAGGAAGGAAAGCCCGTTCCAGTTGGTGTCGAGGGAACATTTGTCTGCAAGAGACCCTTTCCTGGATTAACGCCTACCCTTTGGCGAGATCATGAACGTTATGTGCGGGACTACTGGAGTCAGATGCTAGGCGTTTACTTCACTGGGGATGCCGCGGTGAAAGACGAAGATGGTTACATCTGGTTTTTGGGAAGAGTCGACGAAGTCATCAAAATTTCTGGACACAGAATCGGCACAATTGAAATTGAAAGCGCCTTGCTTCGACATCTGAGTGTTGCTGAGGCAGCTGTTGTTGGACGTTCTGATCCTTTGAGGGGTGAGACCGCCTGCGCGTTGGTTGTTTTGAAAGGTGGATACAAGCCAAATGAACGTTTAAAGCAGACACTTCGAGATTTAGTTCAAAAAACCCTAGGCCCAATAGTGATAGTCAGCGACGTAATCTTTGTAAGCAAACTGCCAAAAACAAGAAGTGGCAAGATCATGCGTCGCCTTATAAAGGCAATAATCACACAGAGACCTCTCGGGGATTATTCAACGATAGAAGATGAAACAGCAATAGAAGAAGTAAAAAAGGCTATAAGAAAACCATAGCAACACAAGAACAGAGAGAATCCCGATTTGACTTCAATAACGATTCATAGAATTTTTAAATTGGGCTTTCCATTCGAAGTGCTGAACAGAGACCTAAAACTGATTTTTGCCTCGAATCTTGCGGGTTCTTTCGGCGACGGTCTTTATGCCTACCTTTTGCCTTATTACATGAGTGAAAACCTTAAAACCACCCCAGTGGAGGTGGGAATACTCTACGCCGTAATGGGTTTAGTTGCCGCTTTGACGTTACTTGTGGCTGGTATGCTAGCAGACAGATACGACCGTAAGAAAATTATGATCGCAGGGTGGATTGGATGGTTGCCAGCTCCTCTGATTTTTTCTATAGGCCAGAACTGGCTTCAAATGCTGCCTGGAATGGTTTTATGGGGTTTTTGGCTGGGCGGACCAACAGGCACGGCATATATTGTGACCAGTGCAGACAAAAGCAAGTTAACTCTGACTTTTACAGTAATCTCATCTGCATGGTCGTTTGGCTACATTTTTTCTCCAGCTTTAGGCGGCTATATAGCTCGAACATCAGGTATGCGAGTTGTCTTCTATCTGGCTTTCATCCTTTACGCTATAGCTGGTTTCATACTTACCTTCATTAGCACTCAGCATGCAAGGAGTCCTACGCAGTGCTCCTCAGAAGAGCGCTACTCCTTTTTTAAACTCTTAAGAACAAAGAAACTGCTAACGCTGTCGATTTTCTTCGGTTCGATCATGTTCATTACAATGCTTTTCCGACCCTTCGTTCCGAAGTTTCTTGCAGATGTCTACAGATATGGTGACTTTGAAATAGGCATATTAGGCTCGATTTCATTCTTCAGCTCAGCAGTTCTGGGAATTCTTCTTGGCAGACTCGGAGACAAATGGAGAAAGTCGTATGCAATAGCTACTTCCATGATATTATGCAGCCTTTCGCTTGTTCTTCTCTTGTTATTTGGCGACTTTCGCATTCTCATCGTCACTTTTTTCCTAACTGGAGGTTCGTATTTGACATGGTCTTTAATGGGAGCAATTGTCGGACCCTTAGCACCAGAATCGATTAGAGCTCGCTGGGTCTCCGTACCTCAAACAGTCAGCATGTTCAGCTCGGTCATAGCACCCTACATTGGCGGCGTTCTCTATGATGCTTCACCACATTATCCTTTCCTTGCCGCAACAGCAATAACGCTTTTTATCGCATTGTTAGCATTCACAATTTCATCCGAAGGATAATACTATTCAACTGGGCGCAATTGAGGTGTCTTCGCTTCCAATTCATAAGCTTAGGTTCCGGGCTGCTTCAAGTCTTGCCAAATATAGCGGAACTTTTATTTTTGAGTAAGCATTCGATTTTCGTCTGAATGGTGAGCTGTATGAGTCAGGTTGACGAACGTTATATGAGATCATCATCGTCCTTTCTTGTACTTATATTCGTGGCAGGATTGGTTGTTGGAGGAATAGTCACCTGCTACATAACTTTTCAGCAAATTGGCAGCCTAGCAAACGAAATCTCAAACCTCAAGACCAGAGTCTCTAACTTGTGGGGCACCCAGAACGTAACCTACCAAAACATCACAATCTATCAGAACAGCACAGCATTGTCAGAATTGTACGAGAGTGTTAAAGATTCAGTTGTTCTGGTTCAAGGAAGAACAAGCCAAGGGCGAGTCCAAGGATCTGGGTTCGTTTACAACTTCTCGGGGACAATGGTGGTGATAACAAATTACCATGTTGTTCACGGGACAACAGACATAAGTGTAACATTTTCAAATGGAAACGGATATGCATCCAGTGTGAACGGAACAGATCCATACGCAGATTTAGCTGTGATGGTGGTTAACGCCCCAGCAAATGAGTTCAAGCCTCTTGAAATCGTGAGTAGCTCAACGTTGAGGGTGGGTGACCCTGTAATAGCCATAGGGAACCCCTACGGTTTAGTCGGTTCAATGACCACTGGCGTGATAAGCGCCCTAGGCAGAACAATCACTGAGCAATATACGGGAGGCTTTGCTATAGCCAACATCATCCAAACGAGCGCTCCAATAAACCCAGGAAACTCTGGCGGCCCACTACTAAATTATTGTGGCAAAGTTGTAGGAATAACAACGGCAATAGTTGCTGACTCCCAAGGCTTAGGCTTTGCCATACCCTCAAACACGCTCCTTAGAGAAATATGGTCTTTGATCACGTACGGAAGTTATGAAGGCCATTCATATCTTGGCGTAAGAGGAACAGACATGTCTTATGACGCAGCTCAAGAGTTGCGTGTAAATGTGACTTATGGCTACAGAATTGTTGAAGTCATATCAGGAGGCCCATCAGACAATAAGCTCAGAGCCGATGATGTAATAGTCGGCATGAATGAAACTCGAATCAAGAATAGTGATGACCTTGCAACCTATCTTGAAGAAAACACTCGGCCCGACGATACTTTGATTCTGAAAATTGTAAGGGGAACTGCGACAATAGAAAGATCGGTGGCTTTGGGCACAAGGCCTCCTCCGCCCTCTTAATCGGAAACTTTCGGTAAGGTTTCCCGTTTAATAACCAGGCTCCACGCGGGGAACTCACTTGTGGGTTGACCTATTCGTATCGGGTCAAATACAATGGTTTGCTTGCCTCTTTTTTCCTTTCTTCTCGCAATAGACTTTTAGGCTGTGTGTCTGCATGCGATTTCTCTACGGCTACCGAGTCTGGTTTAGAAAGATTTCGGTTACAGGAATCGTCGTCTTGAGTTTTCAATCTCTACGCCAATGCTTATGTTATTAATTATTGGAATATCTGATTTTAGAAGTCAGAATTAGTATTCAGAAGTTGAATTTCGAATTCGCAAAGATTATCTCGGCGCTCAGACATGACAACCGTGAGTTACCATGTCTCAGAGAATCCAGAATAAAAAAAAGACTAGAAAAAGCCGAGGTTTAGAAGTCAACGCAGAACGCTTGAGAATCCTAAGGGCAGTAAATGATCAAGAGGCTTTCTACTTCTACGAGAACATTGGGAAACCACTAGGCGAAAGCGCTAAAAGCCTTTCTGACCTCCTTGAGAAGGTAAAATCAGTGAAGCTTGAAAGCTTAGTGTTTCATCTACAGAGAAAAGACTTCCAAAACTGGATCAAGAAAACTATTGGCGACACCAAACTTGCAACAAGGTTAGGCAAAATAGCCCCTTCACACGACAACGAATTTAGAGCGAAAATCTGTGCCACTGTCGAAAATCGCATCAAAGAACTAAGAGGTGCACCATTAACATTATTGGTTGACGAAGGCTTGGCAGTAACTCGGTCGAATTCTAAGTCGTAGAATTGTATACGCCAAACAACTTCTACACCAGAAAATACTCGGCTTGCAAGCATATCTGTCTTAGTATTCTAACCACGACTCTTGTGGCACTAGAGAAATTTTAAATATCCATAAAAATTGAAATAGTCTCATGCCAAAAGTTGAGAGGATTTCCACATATTTTCTTGAGCCTGGTTCCGCAAACACTGATGACGTTGTAAAGGCGGTTGCGAAAAGAGTTGGAGTGGGAGATATCAAAGCCGTTGTTGTTGCAAGCACCTCTGGAAACACTGGCGCAAAGTTTGCTGAGGCGCTTAAAGGCGAAGCCAATGTGATAGCAGTATCATACGAAAAAATGAAGCCTGAACTTAAAGAGAAAATAGTGAAGCTTGGCGGAACTGCCGTGGACGAAGCTCACCTACCACTCCACGAAAAGGGCATGGACAACGTGAGAAATGCGCTTTACGTGCTTGGGCAGGGGTTTAAGGTGGCAATTGAAGTGGTCTTGATAGCTGCTGACAAGAAAATAGTGAAACTATACGAAAATGTGATTGGTGTAGCAGGTAGCGGGGACGGAGCCGATACGGCCATTGTGGCGAGAGCAACCCCCACCAAGGAGATCTTTGATAAAGACCACAACAAGAAGCTCGAAGTAAGAGAAATAATAGCCATGCCGCTGAAGAAGAAGTGGTGGGAATAAACCAGAATCAAGATTCTGCTCAGCCATACTCTAGAAATTCCAAAAAGGCAAATTGGCAGGTGCATCTATTGAGGATTTTCAAGAAGACGTTTAACTGAGACTAAGAGAGCTGCTATAACCAAGGCTGAGTCAACATATTCCCCTTTCAAAACCTTCTCCAAAGCGGTCTCGAAATCTATGAGCTCGATGTCAGCTATTTCGTTGGGATCAAAATCTCCCTTTGGCTTGAGGCTCTTAGTAAAGAAAATTTCTACAACTCCAGACATGTTGCTTGGACTCCAGCTGAACCTTCCTATCCATTCAAGCTTATCAGCAGTATAGCCAGTCTCCTCTTCTAACTCTCTCAGGGCTGCCTGCTCAGGTGTTTCGCCTTCTTGCATTCCCCCTGCCGGTAGGTCGTAAATGAGCTTTCGAAGAGGATGCCTGTACTGTTTCGTCAGGATCAGCTTGTTGTCGTTGGTGAAAGCTGCTACTGCCACAGCTCCTGCCAAAACGCCTGCTTTCGCTGAACCTTTGAAATAAACCCACTCATGCCTTGTCCCATCAGCAAACTCCAAAAGGTCTTCGACGACGCTTCTGCCGTGTTTGTCGTAAATAACTTTCGATTCCAGAATTTTGATGTTCTCGAATTTGGTGCTCATGCTCTTGTCATCCAGAATCACTTATCTGCGCAATTCAATTAATATTTTCGCCATATGTTGTATGGGCACTGGGTCCAACAGTAGCTTCCACCCTTGTAAACACAATTTTTGCATTCTGGCTTGTCAAAAAGCCTCGGTTTCTTTCCTTCAGAACCCCCACCAGACAATGAATCTTTCCTCAAAGAGAGTAGAGATGAGCCACTATTAAATAGAAGCCTCTTCGCTCAGGTTCTCCACCTAGTTTGTGTGCGGGCCAATTAGCTTAGACTTAACGCAAGCTACAATACAGAACCATTCTAGGTTGCCAACGAATAGTGGGGCTGCGCGTCCCCACACAAATCGGTTCGAGTGCTGACACGCGTGTACAAATCAGCCAAGAGAATTTTCGGAAATCATCAATTGGACATGGACAAACCTGTTAAAGAAATCAGTGCCTCAGACCTACGTGCAATGTGGCGCGCTGATTTCTTCATTGTTCGTCTATGCCTGCATAATTATTTTTATAGTTTTTATTTCATGCTTGGAGATTGGCACCTCAATGGTTCTCTCTTGGATAGATACTTCTGAGATTTCATTTTCCTGAAGGTCAGTCTCCCTTGCGCCTTTCAAAGTTTCGGCTACACCGATCACCGCTTTCGTATCTTCCCCCAATGTCTCGTAGAATCTCAGGATGATGTCATCTGAGTCTTCGGCTTTTTTGATTGCGGTCAAGATTACGTTATCTGGTTGAACTGAGACGAAAGAGTGAATCTTGGGTAGATCTCCCTTGTGGCTGGGTTCGATGAGTTGCATAAGGGGATAATTGAATTCGTAGGCTTTTCTGACCGTCAAAGCGTCCCTAAAATCGGAGCGGTGAGGGTATAACGCATAGGCAATGTGATGTTCTCCTTGGTCGCTTAACTCAGCCTCAGACGCCTTGTCTATAGGTAGGCCAAACATTGCCCGCAATTCTATCGGATATCCGGCACTTCTGAGCAAGGTCATTCTAATCGTGTCGTTAATGGCGTCAAAGCCATATTTACAGTCGTTCAGAAGGCTTACACCATAGTTCCCATCCTCACTACTGTGATCTATCCACTTCTGACTGGGAACCTCGTATTTGGCACGCTCAGCCAGTGTTGCGTTAGGCGAAATGGGGTTTCTGCGCGTTATAAAACCGTAAGGAGCTTCATAGGTTGTGAAGTCGCTATGAACGTTCAAAGGAAAAGCCACTTTTGCTAGCCTGTGTTCAGCATGCCAATCCACATGCAACTTGAACTCCACCAAAGGAATCTTGCTGTAAAGGATAATCTCCTGAACAAATATTGAATCCTGTCGCCCTTCCTGGGCATAATTATACTTCACTGAGAACCGCGCTCTGACAGGTCCCTTCTCTACCAGCTTCATCTCAACTGGATTTTTCAATTCGACACATTTGACCCCTTCAGCTTGCTGATAAATGTACACTTCCCAAGCGTCAAAAATCGCAGCGTCTACCCGGGAATTGACACAACATCTCCCCTTTACTGGATAGTCTTCGAATATTTGAATTCGATTTCCGCAGTTTTGAAGGAGCTCTTTCCTGCTGCTTTTGTCAAATATACTCCTCACAAATCCCGTCTCTTTGTCCACATTGACCACAAAGAACTCGTTTTCGAGTTTGATCTCTTTCTCCGTTTCTTCTGAGGACAAACTCGATAAAGACTGACTCCTACGACCGCTTCGTTTGATTCTGTATTCCTTGTAGCCAACTGGTGGCACATTCTCCCCTACAAAGATGACTTTCCTATTTTCTTCTATTATTTGTGAAGGAACTATTCGTTCTTGCTCATCATAGATTTCGAACTCATCCCCAAACTCGTCTAATGGTGCTTCAACAATATCGCTCCTCAACCATGATAGAGGGTTGAAGACGAGAAGCGATTTGCCTTCTCCAGTAGTGTCGATTTTGGCTGCAATGGTCTTGAGAGATTTTGAGATTATCGAGTTCGCCGTGTTAACAATAAACGCGAAATAATTCTCAGACTCCTTATAGACTTCGGATACTGAGGATCCAGGGAGAACGTCGTGGAACTGGTTCAACAGCAACTTTTCCCAAGCCTCCTTAAGTTCTCCGCTTGGATACGCATAACCGTACTTTCGGGCCAAAATCGAGAATTTTTCAGCAGCCTCCAAGAGGCATTCAGATCTCCTATTGTTCTTCTTAACTCTAGCCTGAGTCGTGTACGTTCCGCGATGAAATTCAAAATACAGCTCATCGTTAATCTGAGGAATCTTCTTCCCCTCAGTCTTCTTGGACAAAATGCAAAGATACTCCCTGGATGTTGAGAACACGCCCTTTATTGGCTTATTCCCTTGGATGAATTCTAATGCTCTTTGGATCATATCTTCAGTAACTCCGCCTCCGTGATCTCCCGTTCCGAAGAGGAGAAGGAGATCGTCTAATTGCTGACGAGAATTCAGCAGTTTCATCTGTTCAAGCATCCTCGTTTCCACCACGGCTTCATCATATGATCCAACGGTTTGATGAGCGAAGATTGACGAGCCGTCTGGAGCCACCCATCTAAAGAAGTAGTATGGGAAAACTGTAGTGTCGTTCCAGAGCATTTTCTGCGTCAGAAAGAATTCTATGCCTGATTTTTTCATTATTTGAGGCAGAGTCCAAGCATATCCGAACGAATCAGGCATCCAAGCGATCTTAACATCAACGTCAAACTTTTCCCTGAAGTATCTTTTTCCGTAAAGGAACTGTCTTACGAAGGATTCTCCTGAAGGCAGGTTTCCGTCGGATTCGACCCATGTGCCTCCGACGATCTCCCAGCGTCCTTCCTTTACTCTTCTCTTAACTTTCTCAAAAGTTTCAGGATATTTCTCCTCTAACCACTTGTAGTATTGAGCGCTGCTTTGGGAGAAACAGAAGTCTTGATACTTATCCATCAGCTTAAGGATCGTTTCGCAAGTATCGTGAAAGACCTCTATTGTTTCGCTGAATAGCCATAGCCATGCAGCATCTAAATGACTGTGTCCTAAAAAGTAGCACGTTCCACCAACATTTCTCGAACTCATTTTCTCCCTTCGGCATCTGTTCTGCGCAGGTATGGAATCGTACACATGGAGGAAGAATAGAATGTTTTTGTTATAAACGTTTTAGCATAACCCATATCTTAGTATGACCATGGCGTTGTCAGGTTCGTTGAATGGGGCTGCCCGTCCCCATACCCAAAAGGGTTCGGGACCGCTCTTCCCAAAAGCGCGCGCTGTAGAAATGCCTTTGGTGCTCTAGGTCATCAAGCTTGGAATTCGAACAAGATATTTTCTCTCTAAGATGAGAGTTGCTCGACCGTTGCACGTAGCGAGCGCTCATCTGTAACCCGTTTTCGAACAGAATGTCTTAATAGTCTGGCGCAATCAAATGCGAATAGGTGGAAAGATGAAGTGGGTGACAAGGCAGTACGTGCACGTTGATAGAACCGCTTGCCCATGGCTCATAAAGAAATTCATTGATCCGAAAGCGGAATTCCTCTTCGTTCCTCCAGAACAAATCCCAGATGTTGTTAAAAAAGAAAAAGCCATACCCTACGATGCCCAAAACATCGAACTAACACATCACGGAGACAAATGCAGTTTTGACGCGATAATCGAGAAGTACAAGATCACTGACCCTGCAGTGCTCGAACTAGCGAAGATCGTCCGAGCAGCTGACACCGACAAGATGGAAATGGCTCCTGAAGCATCTGGAATGGAAGCTATCATGACAGGCTTCGGTATCGTGTCAAAAGACGATTATGAAACCGTCGCGAAAGCGAGCCCAGTATATGATGCGCTATACACCAACTGCAAACTGAAACTGATTCGCGAAAAACACAAGGCAGAAATCGAAAAGCTGGAAAGAAAAGACCGAAGGGAATTCCTAAAGAAGAAACTAATGGAGTAAATTCCATACCTTTCTTTTCCCATAGAGAGTGGTTTTGATGCTGTGGGTTACCAGACATAATCCGCATGTTGATCGATGCGCTTCTGCCTGGCTAATCAAGAGATTCATCGACAAGAAAGCCAAGTTCGCATTTATTTCTAAAGATGATCCTATACCGAAAGGAGCGGTAGCCTTCACCCTGCCAAAGGCAGAAATCAAACCAGTTGAAAAGGAAAAAACAACGTATGACATCTTGATGGAGAAATACAAAATACAAGACCCTCGCGTTCTCAGAATCGGCGAGTTTGTTCATGATTTTGAGATTAGTGCCGAAGAAGACCCGGAAAAGGTGAGGTTCAAGGAGACTTTGGGTCTGTGTCACGTTCTCAAGGGTCTGGAGAAGAACTCGAAATCAGACAACGAGACGATAGACAGAAGTCTGATTGTCTTGGATGCTCTCTATGCATCCTTGACCGAGCCTTGAAGCTGATGTACGAACGTCTGTGAATCGAGAGTAGAAATCAGTCCACGCGCAGGAGTCTTAGCGAATTGAACAGCCCCACCAAGGCATTGCTCTCGTGAACTACAGAAGCCAGCAAAGGTGGAAGAACGCCATACGTTGAAAAAGCGATCCCAAGAACGTTGACTGCCATTGCGATGGCTATGTTGATTTTTATGATCCTGATCGTTGCCCTGCTTATCTTGAACAGTTTCGGAATCCGGTTGAGATCATCCGCTGCAAGAACTACGCCTGCTGTCTCGATGGACACGTCCGTTCCAGTCAAACCCATCGCTATTCCTACATCCGAACTGGCCAATGCTGGCGCATCATTGATGCCGTCGCCTATCATAGCAACGTGGTGACCTTGATCTCGGAGCTTCTTCACATAGTCTACTTTGTCTGAGGGCAGTAAGTCAGATTTGACTTCATCGACGCCTATCTGTTCTCCCACGGATTTTGCGATGCGCTCGTTGTCACCGGTCAGCATAACCGTTCTCGTTACTCCATTGATTCTCACTTCGTTCAGGGCAGTCTTGACCTCATCTCTTAGCGTGTCTGACAATAGTATCGCTCCGATAACGCTTTCATTGTCTGCCACGAAGATCGTTGTTCCTGTGCCTGCATGATTCTTCAGTAGGTCCGCTACTTCACTGCCCAAATGGACATCGCATTTTCTCAGCATTTTCTCATTGCCTACGACTATACTTTCTCCTTCGCACTCAACCTTGACTCCCAGACCTGGGTGAATTCTGAAGCAGTCCGTCGCGCTTACTTTGATCTTCATGTCATTTGCTTTGCTGACTATTGCCCGCGCCACTGGATGCTCTGACATTTTTTCGGCTCTGGCTGCGAGCCTCATGATCTCAGACTCAGAATGGCCACTGAATCCGATTATCTGATCTACTTGGAGACGGCCTTTTGTGATCGTGCCAGTTTTGTCGAGAACTAACGTGTCGACCCTGCTCAGTCTCTCCAAGCTTTCTCCATTGCGGATCAAGATTCTTTTCCTCGCCGAGTTTCCTATGCTTGCTGCGATTGCCGTCGGAGTCGCCAGAACCAAAGCACATGGACAGGCAATGACGAAAACTGAGGCAAGTCTGAGCAGATCTCCGGTTAGCACGTACACTGCTATGCCTATGGCAAGGATCGTTGGAGTGAAGTATTTTGCGTATCTGTCTGCAATCCTTTCGATTGGGGCGCGGTTCTCTTCTGCTTCTTTGACCATCTGTATGATCTTGCCGTAGGTGCTCTGTTCTCTTACAGCCGTTGTCTTGATTTCCAGGGCTCCAATCTGAATGATGGTCCCACTGTAGACCTTATCGTTCACGGATTTCTCTGCAGGCATTGACTCGCCAGTTACAGACGACTGATCAACAGTGGCTTCACCGCTCAGAACGATGCCATCAACCGGGATCTTTCCGCCTGGCTTAACTACCACGGTTTCTCCTATTTTCACGTCATCAATTTTCACTTCAATTTCCTTTCCATCCCTGATTACGACGGCTGTTTTCGGAGAAGCCTCTATCAACTTCTGGATCGCATTGGAAGCTCTGCTAGAAGCAAAGGCCTCGAGGATTTCGCCTCCTCCAAGCATTATCGCTATTACGGCTGCAGCCAAGTATTCGCCCACAGCAATTGAAACGACGACGGCTGCCGTTGCTAGGACATCGACGCCAAAGATGCCTTCTCGTAGAGAGGTAATGGCGCTGAATGCTATGAAGGAAGCCCCGATAGCAGCGGCGATCAAGGCAAGATAGGCATTTGCTACCCCTGGAAAAAGCGATAGTGTTGAGGAAAGCCAACTCGCCAAGGTGAGAACAATGCAGGAAGAGATTACAGCAATCTTCCATTTTTCAATCATTTCGCGTTCCCTTGGTTAGCGAATCCAATTCATAGTCTGCTAATTCAGAGAAGTTTGGAAAGCGCTTCTTTAAGCTCGGCCATGCTTTCGTCAGCTTTTCCTGATTTCATGGCGTCAAGCACGCATGTTTCTATATGATCTTCGAGGATGATTTTTGCCACTTTGTCCATGGCAGACCTTACAGCTGCTATCTGAATAAGAAGATCCGAGCAGCCTCTGTCTTCATCAACCATTTTTCTGATACCGTGAACGTGCCCTTCAATCTTGGAAAGTCTGTCAGCAACTTCCTTCCTGCTTTTGTGCTTTTCGACCATAGGTATCTCCCCTCATGGGGGAGGGGACATTAGGTAATAAGTCTTTCTGCTGAGTCTCTCGCAAACCTAGCGGAGGAACTGAAAGCATGTGACATGTGGCACTTTAATGGACATAGTTTGGCTGCGTACGACACGATGAGGAGCGTAGGATACTTGCGCCTTCAGGAACTTCATATGCTTTTTTCAGATTTGCATGATAGTTGACAGGGCCAAGAAGATAGCGTAGACTAGTAGCAGAACAACACCTTTCAGTTTGCCGATTTTCATTGAAATCATGTAGCCGAAGAACAACATTGCAGTTATGAGAAATACACTACCATTCAGCCAGAGCGCTTCGCTTGAGACGTATAGCGGGTTGACAAGTGTGGTGAGCCCCATTACAATAAGCAAGGTGAAGATGTTAGCTCCTAGACAACCTGCAATGGCTAGGTCCCCGTGTCCTTTTCTGGCTGCTGCCACTGCAGTGGCAATGTCTGCCAAAGAGGTCCCCAACGCCACTGCTGTTAATCCCAGAAAAAGTTCAGAAATACCAAGATTACTGGCAATGTTATCAGAGAGACAGTTATGCCCAGCGCGAATGCAAGATAGGGGTTCCTTATTTCATAGTGCTTGCCTGTCAAACGGGTCAGCAACTCGATCCTGACAGCGATCTCCTCCATCTCAGTTTTCCTTTCTTCAGGCGCCTCGACTTTCTCTTGCTCATACACGTTAATGATGTAGAAAATAGCCAGTGCAAGAAGCACTATCCCCTCATATTGCGATACGACGCCATCCAGCATGAATGCAAGGGTCGCCACGGTGGCGACCATCAGGAATATGCCGTCTCGAACTATCATCCTTCTGTGGACTAGAAGCGTTACGAATAGCGCTGGCAGTCCTATCATGAATGCGATGTTGCCTATGTTTGACCCGATGATGTTTCCGAAGGCTATTTCGTTCTCTCCTTGAGTGATGGCGATTAGGGATACTAGGAGTTCCGGCAGGATGTACAAGAGTGAGACGAGAAGTATTCCTAGCGCTATCTTCGTAGTGTTAAGCTTGTGAGTTAGAGCAACAACTGAGTCAGCTGTCCAGTCTGCGCTCTTCGACAAAAAGAACACGCTGGCGACGAATAGGAGGATCCACAGGATCAGAGCGATCATGAGTTTTCGATACTACTAACGTGAATTGTCCTAATCAACTTTGCAGTTCGCGACTCGGGCGTGAAATCAGCCAACAGCAGATAGGGATTTGTGTAGCACTGTAGCGCGCGCTCACCTGTACCTCATTTCCTCCTCCTCAAAGGAAAATCTGTTAAGGGAACGAAAATGATGGACTATTTTACATTATAGAGTAATGTAAAACGAGTCTGGACAGCGAATCGCATGATGACACATAGCAAAAGAATGAGCACATCCAAGCCAAAGTGTGGCTGCCCGTCCCCATACCCAAAAGGGTTCGGGGCTGCTCTTCCTCAAAGCCTACCACGGAAGCGAGAGTTCGAATCTCTCCCGGGCTACTATCAAAACCGCTATGATTTGATAGCATTCCTTATATTAAATAGCTATGATTCGCGAGTCAATCGTGGATGTCAGTTCATTTCCTCAATCAGCTTCTTTACTTTTCTTTCAATTTCATCTCTGATCTCTCTGACTTTTTCTATTGGTTTGTCTTTCGGATATTCAATTCCCCAATCTATCATCTTGTTCAATAAAGGGGCAGGACAGAATCCTTGAGCACTGCATCCCATCACAATTATCTTGTCTGCTTCCTGTACCATCTGATTAGTAACGAGTTTTGGCTTATTCGCTGACAGGTCAATTCCTTTCTCTCGCATAACTTGAACAACAACCGAATTGACTTCTTTTGCCGGCATAGTGCCAGCACTTTCAGCTTCAACTCTTCCTTTGCCATAGATTTTCGCGAAAGCTTTTGCCATCTGGCTTCTTCCAGCATTTTCGACACAGACAAATAGAACCTTCATCTGCTTAACCAACCATTCAAATCAATCTCATCGATCCATTTGAACCTTATCAGGAAATTACATAATGCACTAAGCTAGCACTGATTCCACGTTCAAATTGAGCACTATTTCCGCAATATCGCTAGCATACTCTGCCGTCCTTCTCACGCTTTCTATCAGCAGCCTTAGACTAGCGATTTCTCCATCTCCACCCTTTTCGAAGCAAGCTATAGCTTCTTTCTCTAGTTTTGTGACTCCTTTCGCTTTCTCTATGACAATTTCTGCTAAGTTGAAATCATGTTTGAAGAGTGAATCTATAGCATCATCAAACATGGAAATGGCCAAAGCGCTCATGTTCTCGATTTTTCTGAGAACCTCTTCGTTTATTCTCTTCTTCAAGAGCAGAACATTCTTAGCAATATTCACTGCGTGGTCGGCCGTTCTTTCCACCGACTTGGTTATGAGCCTGTAGCCAAGACAATCTCTCGCACCTGATAGCCCGATTTCCGTAATGATTCGTGGGGTAGTGATGGCCATCTTGAGTTGGCGTATTATGTATAGGTTGAATCTATCAACCTCGGTGTCCGTATCAATCACGGCTTTAGCTAGTTGGTGGTCTAGCTCTCTGAGAGCTACCATTGAGTCTCTGTGCATAGAAGAGGTTATGATAGACATCCTTCGCAGTGCGCTTTCAACGGTAAGTTCAGGATAACTGAGCAGAATTTGCAGAGTCAACTCACTGGACGTGTCTGTTACGATCTCGGTGCCAACCAAGTAATGTCGCGCAAAATCTTTCAGAGCATTTCGTTGTTGCGAGGAGAGTTGCTCTTGGCTTTGGTCTCTCAGATGTATCAAGTTATACCCAACCAGATAGGCGGAGACTGCCTTCCTTATTATTGCGTTCGACTCATCTTTTTTGGATACTTTTATGAAGGCATCTTCTTTCTTTTCTTGTTTTGCCAATCCTGAAGGTGCCAGTGATAGTGAGCCATCTCTTTCTTCACGGAGAATTAGGGAGCTTCCTTTTCGTAGTTGATTACGCGTTACCCATTTTTTCGGCAGTGAAATTATATAAGTTGATCCTCCAGTTACCTGCAGTTTTCTGGCTTCTCCATCCTCTGTTCTAGAAACGTTTTCCATTTCATTCGCCTATGTACTGATATCACAAATCTATTGATAAACGTTTCTGCTATATAGACTCAATATATTATTGGGAGAACATATATAACCATAGCCAACGTTCTGCAAGCTTGAAAAGACAAACATGAAAAGGAGATGTGGAAAGATTGAACTATAAAATTATCGCGATCGTAGAAGCGGTAGTTCTTATCGCAGTCATAGTAGGCTTCACAGTCTATGGTCTCTATTTCACTAATCAGCCAGTCAGATTGAGCGGCGCAGGGGCAACATTCCCAGCTC
>Ga0315309_1000023_pt1 | contig 99418 bp, 82 predicted proteins | sample TDP4_MG_FD_203080 | JGI IMG/M metagenome (GOLD analysis project Ga0315309, IMG submission 203080) | Freshwater sediment microbial communities from Lake Towuti, South Sulawesi, Indonesia - TDP4 | ecosystem: Environmental > Aquatic > Freshwater > Lake > Sediment | place: Indonesia: South Sulawesi... | reverse complement strand
AATCCATCTAATGCCAATGGAGAAATGTCAAGCGAAAACCTTGCTTGAAATTTTTCGGCTAGAAGCTCAGTTTTTAATGATGGATTTGCATTATCAAGGCGTAAACCGCTCTCAGCGCGCAGCCTAGTTTTTAGGGCTGAGATCTCGTTTTTAGAAGGGCGCGTGCTTGTTCTGCATCGCCCCCATTTTCTATGGTCGATGTATATTGAGGCGTCTGGATTGTCTAAGAATATTTCTTCAACGTTTTCATCGAGTAAAAATGGCATAATTCTTATGAGGCATAGAGATTTGTATGTAGCTAGTTGTGCTAGTTTATGGATTTCAGTTTCAGATAAGGAGGAGTACCTCAGTTTTAATAGTTTAGTGGCTTCATCAAATCTTATTTTCATTAATTCTTGGAAGTTAGGGAATAAATTACCAGTATCACCATGATTTTTTATTATGCATGCTATTTTTTTCACGATCATTTTTTGTTGAGGAAAATCGATCTTTGCCCGTATTATATAGAGCGGTTCAGGAGATTGGTTTAATTTTGGTTCAAAGATTTTTACTTCATAAGGCCATACCTCATACGCATCGATAAGTGTACTTGAGTCAAGGTCTATCTCCATAGGTGTGAATCGCAGCTGCATTCTGCACCACAGCCAACTATTTGATTGTTTTAGCGCGTTCAACTGCGGTTGGCAAGTATTCGCTTACAGCTTCAACTACGCCCGCAATTTTGGCTTCTATGGAGTTCAATCTTGCTTCCACATCTTGTACAATAAAGCCGCTGCCATGCATTGACTTAACTTCTTGGGATATCTGGGTAAGCTTGAGACTTAGTTTTCCTAGCTCCTCTTGGCATGACTCTATCATCACTCTCTGCCTTTTCAGCTCTTCCTGTAGAGGTATAGTGTCGTCATTGGAAGGAATTACTGGTTGATCGTTTGTTAATTGGCTTTTACCCGCTTCCTTGGAGTTGATTACAGTTGTTATGTGTTCTATTTTATCACTTGGAAAACCAAGTTCAGCTAATGTGTTTTTAATGGTGGTAAGAGTTGCTCCGTTCCGGAATAACACCTCTGCAAGTTCTTCGATTGTTTTCTTAACCGTCACGGTCTTTCCTCCTATAAGCGATCTGTGACTCCACTTTACTCACTACTCTAGAGTAGGTTTTCATAGAGATTGTTTCCATTTCAAGCAAATGCTGGAGGAAATTCACAGAGGATTTTATCGAGAATACAGCTTCCTCCAAAGTGGATAGCTGCGATTTTAATAAGCGAAGCTCTTCATTAAGACTGTTAAAACCCATTTTAAGATCATCTATGTCTTTGACGAGGGGGGACTCATTCGTTTTTGATTGAGGCTGCATTGGGTAACACTCTAATTTCCCTTCTCATAGAGCCTTTAAAGAACCACGGATGTGTATGTTTGAACAAAAAGCTTAAACCTTAAGTGTTCGGGTTCTTTTCAGAAGAAGTATTTCTGAGCTAACTTGGAGGTGTCTCTACTCGCTAATAAAATTCTTGTAACTGCGGCATTACCTTACGCTAATGCTAGGCTACATTTGGGGCATCTTCGTTCAACGTACATTCCAGCGGACATTTATGTTAGATATTTGCGGTTGAAGGGGCATGAAGCCATTTATGTCTGTGCATCTGATGAGCACGGTACCCCAATAGTTGTTAGGGCTGAAAAAGAGGGAGTTACTCCAAAGGAATTTGTTGAGAGATACCATGAACTAATCTATGAAGACTTAAAGAATGTGGGTTGCTCATTTGACATATTTTCCCGCACAACAAATCCAGCCCATTATAGGCTAACACAGGAATTCTTTGAACGCCTTCTGAAAAAAGGTTTCATCTATGAGTCGGAGTATGAGCAACTATTCTGCACTAAATGTAAGCGTTTTCTACCAGACAGGTATGTGGAGGGTGTATGCCCATATTGTAAAGCTGAGGGAGCACGAGGTGACTCATGTGAGTCTTGCGGACATTACCTAAAGCCAACAGAACTCATAAATCCGTACTGTGTGGTCTGCGGTACAACACCCAGAGTTGAGAGAACGAGACATTGGTTTTTTAAATTGAGTGCGTTCCAAGATTTCCTCGAGAAATGGATCGATCGCCTTCCAGCTAATGTTAAACATTATGCGTTTCGGTGGCTTAAGGAGGGTTTGAAAGATTGGTGTATCACGCGAGATTTGAGGTGGGGGGTGCCTGTTCCAGTTAAGGGTGCTGAAGGAAAGATAATCTACGTCTGGTTTGATGCCCCAATAGGCTACATAACATCAACATTGGTTTTATCAGAAAAAACTGGAAAACCGAACCTTTGGAGGGAGTACTGGAAGCAGAGAGAGAGTAAAATAATACACTTCATAGGCAAAGACATAATTTACCACCACGCAATTTTCTGGCCAGCTATGCTAAAAGCGCATGGAGACTATAATCTCCCTGATAACGTTATTGCAGGTGAATTTCTAACACTTGAGGGAAAGAAACTATCAAAGAGTAGAGGATGGGTTGTTGAAGTATCGGACTACATAAAAAAATTCGAGCCGGACTCATTAAGATACTATCTAACAATAACTGCCCCCCTACAAAGGGACATAGACTTTTCATGGGATGAATTCGCAAAACGCCACAACGATGAACTTAACGACATACTGGGAAATTTCATACATAGAGCCTTAGTCTTCACTTATCAAAACTTCGATGGAAAAATTCCAAAACCTGGAAAATTAGACCAAATTGATCAAAAGACTTTAGATTCCATAAATAAGACTTGCAAAGATGTTGAAACAAACATTGAACAATTCAATTTCAACTCCGCACTTAGGGATATAATAGAGCTCGCGGCAATAGGGAACAAGTACTTAAATGATAAACAACCATGGATAACGATTAAAACATCGGAGGAAAAAGCAGCAACAGCCCTGTATGTCGCTGACCAGATCGTTAAGGTCCTGGCAACTCTGCTCGAACCATTCTTACCATATACGGCTGATAAAATATGGAGCCTACTAAACCTTGAAGGAGACGTTCATAAGCAGCAGTGGAGTGAAGCTCTAGAAAAACTCCAAGCTGGACATAAAATAAGTAAACCAAAACCGTTATTCACAAAAATTGAAGCGGACACAGTTAAGGTTCAGAGGGAGGAGTTGAGAAGAAGCTTGGAATCCGCAATAAAGAAGGATCCTCCAGTTTCAATGGATGAGTTCTCAAAATTAGATCTTAGAGTAGGCACAATAGTAGATGTAGAGCCAGTGCAAAACTCCACTAAATTGATAAAACTGAAAATAGACATCGGCGGAGGCTTGGTTAAACAGGCTGTAGCAGGCATCAGAACTTGGTATGAACCTTCAGAACTAAAGGGAAAGCAAGTGGCAGTTCTAACAAATATAACGCCAGTAAAAATATTTGGCGTAGAATCTCAGGTTATGATTCTTGCATCTGAAGATGAGAGCACTGTGGCTATACTGAAACCTGATAGATCAGTAAAAGCAGGCTCGAAAATAAGGTGAAGATACAGTATTTTTTTCTAATCGGCCATAACTTGCTCGATTAACTCAGTTGAATACTTCTTATACATTCGACCTATAATGTCATTGACAATAGCTTGAATTTCATCCCTATTCAATTCCTCAACTATTGATTGATTTTCGCTCAAAACTGCGTCACCACTGGAGTGAAATATTAATAGTTTTCTAGTTGGTGCAGTTTTAGGCTAATGTTCAATGTTTGGTCATGCCCAGCATCAGGCTCTAGATCGAACAAGTCTAGCATCACACTCACATTTTGTTCAGGTAATTTTTCTTTAATTTCCTCTTGTAACGTAAGTCGGAGAGGTTTTTCAGCTAAAACTGTAGCCACGTTTTGTTGTCCTCCTATTTTTTCTGGTGGCCTCGAGATTCGTCAATTAGTAAGTCGCGGATTGCCATCCGGATTGCTTCAGCCCGGTTGGCGTAGAGGCGTTCGGTCACTAGTTCGTCTAAGGCTTGAAGATAAGTTTCTGGTAGGTTTAAGGTGATTAGTTTCACTCATCTCCACTCCTTGTATGTACTGAATTAGGCTCCCCAAGATATAGCGTTACGTAATTAAAGTTAAATACGATTTAAATACTTCTATATATATGTAATTTTCGGTATCATTAAACAGCTTCACAAATGAGTGTCAAATTTCATTAGTTGAACAGCGGTTTTCGAGATATTTATGTTAGTTTAACATTTTAATGTATCTTATTTGCAGGAATGGATGTACAGACTTGGCTTTGCATAGAGTTTATGTGAAAACTTTTGGGTGTTCAACTAATTTTGCTGATGGAGAAGTTATAGCTGGATGCTTAAGTGACGCTGGATACGAGATAGTTGATTCGCCTGAAAATGCGGATGTTTTAATCTATAATACATGCGCGGTTAAGACGCCTACGGAGAATAAAATGTTTACAATTCTAAAGAAAACTCTAAAGGATAGGAAACTGATTGTAGCGGGCTGTTTGCCGCTTATAAATTTTGAGAGACTGAAGAGGGAAATTAAGTTTGATGGTGTTATTGGACCTGCGCCTGGTCTAGAAATAGTTAAAGTTGTCAATGATGTTGTACAGGGAAAAAATGTAGTGTTGCTGGAAAAAGGATTTAAGCCTTCATTGTCCTTGCCGAGAATTGCTAGTTCAAGTGTAGTTAAGATCATACCGATAAGCTATGGATGTACAAGCAGCTGTAGTTATTGTTGCGTGCGTTTTGCTAGGGGACCGTTAAGAAGCTATAGTCTGGATGAGGTGTTAGATCAGGTTAGGCAGGCTTTGAGTAGAGGTGCGTCTGAAATTTGGCTTACAGCCCAAGATTCAGCTTGCTATGGTAGGGACATTGGAACAAACTTGGCGGCTTTGCTGAAGAGAGTGGTGGAACTTGATGGTGAGTTCTTTGTCCGTGTAGGAATGATGAATCCAAGTTATGTTCCAGATAAAATGCGAGAATTGGTTGATGTGTATAAGAGTGAGAAAATTTTCAAATTTCTTCACCTGCCGCTCCAGAGCGGTGACGATGAAGTGTTAAAGCTTATGAACCGCTCATATTCAGTTCAAATCTTTAAGTCCATAGTCTCTATCTTTAGGAATGAGATACCACAATTAACTGTTTCCACGGATATAATATGCGGATTTCCAGGTGAAAGCGATCAGGCTTTTGAAAAATCACTAAGGCTTGTTGAAGAGGTTGAACCAGACATAGTGAATGTTTCAAGGTTTTTCCCTAGACCAGGCACACCAGTTGAGAAAATTAGGGGAGTACCTGGCTGTAAGATAAAGGAAAGAAGCGAGAAAATGGCTGAAGCAGCTAGAAAGATTTCGCTAAAGAGGAATAAAGCTTGGTTAGGTTGGAAGGGCGAAGTACTCATCGATGAAAAAGGAAAAGGTAACTCATGGGTTGGAAGAAACTTTGCGTATAAGCCTATAGTGGTGAGGAGTGAAAATAACATGTTAGGTAGGCGCCTATTTCTACATGTAAAAAATGCGTTTCCAACCTATTTGGAAGCGGAAAAAATTTAGATTTACCCCCCACCCACAGGCGGAATTATTGCGACTATGCTTCCGTTTTTCAACTTTGTTTTGAATCCATTAAGAGTGTTAACATTGATTCCATCAATTAGGAATTGTAGAGTTGGATTAACGCTTCTTTTTCCTTTTTCGTAAATATAGTAAGTGAAGGCGCTTCCGTATTTTTGTGAGAGCTCTTCGATTAAGCTGCCTAAGGTTGCATTTTCAGCTATCTTAACTTTTTCCTCTTTTTTCTCAGTTATCTCTCGCAGTGTAGCAAAAAATTTGACTACGACGTCCATTTCTACTCTCTCTTCTCCCCTTCTTCACGGTTAATAGAATCATTGATAGTTGCCTCCATAGCGTGTCCATGAACGTATACGCGCACTTTCTTAACACCTTCAACCTGCTTCGCAACATCCTTTATGTTGTAGGCGAATTGGAAGGCAATGGGGCAGAATGGGCTTGTGGGTATGAAGTCCACTTGGACAACTCCGCTTTCAGTTTCCTTCACTGCCTGTATCAGCCCCATATCTCCGAAGCTTAAACCGGTTTCAGGGTCAATTATTGCTTTAACTTTCTCAGCTACCTTTTCCTCCAGCTCAGTCACAGTTGCTTAGCCTCCATTAAGTATACTTAAGCCTACATTCAAGATTATTTAACATTAAGGTTTAAACTGAAAACTATTTTTCTATGCGACTTCATTCCTAACTCAAGGTAGATACATTGAGTCTAAATGCGTATGACCGTGAAACTGAGAAGTGGAGACTTCTTAAGTTAGGGGCTCGATGGGATCGATGCGTTGTACCCATTTATGAAGCTGCAGCTGGAGGCAGAAGGGCACCACTACTCAAAACTCTGCTAACCAGTTACTGCAAGAATGAATGTAAGTATTGTGCAATACGTTGCGGGCGCAAATATCATAGAGGAATATGGAAACCGGAGAAACTTGTTAAGGTAACTGAATATTTACACAAAACTGGAAAAGTTGAGGGGTTGTTTCTCAGTTCATCAGTATTCAAGGACCCGGATTATACAGTTGAGAAAGAACTTGAAGTTGTTAGGGCCCTTCGAAAACGCGGATACCTGGGCTACATCCATTTACGCATTATGCCTGGAACCAGTCGACAGCTAATAGAAGAAGCAGTGCGTTTGGCTGATCGCGTTGGAGTAAATCTTGAGGCACCAATAAGAGATGTATTCGATGATATATGTCCAGACAAAGGCGGATTTTACGATGACATTGTTAAGCGTCTTGAATGGATTTCTGAAGAAGTAAAGAGGTTAAAGAGGAAGAATGTGAAGTGCGGTTTTACTAAAGCCGGAGTCGACACTCAAATGATTGTCGGCGCTGTTAATGATACGGATAGGCAGTATTTAGAAACTACAGATTGGCTTTATAGTAAACTTGGTCTTCGGAGAGTGTATTACAGCGGCTTTGAGCCGATACCCAACACACCTTTGGAGTCGCAGAAACCTTGCTCTGCATCACGTGAATATCGCCTTTATCAGGCTTCATTTTTAATAAGGGACTACGGCTTTGAAATTGATGAATTACATTCAATTATGACTGATGATGGATTTCTACCAAACATAGACCCTAAAATCGCATTTGCCAAAGCTAACCCCGACATGTTTCCAGTCGACTTAAACACAGCGGATCGCCCTAAAATTCTTCGAATACCAGGAGTAGGCCCAGTGACGACGAGTAAAATCATTGAAGCGCGTAACATGGTGAAAATTATGTACTTAAGTGATTTGGAGAAGGTTGTTGGTCACGGCTTGGCTCATAGGATAGCTCCATATGTAGAACTAAGGGAAAAGAAATTAACAGAGCTTTTAGAATAGATGGATAGCATTAGAATAGAGGTCTAAACATGTTAAGCCCTACAGCTGAAGTTGACCCTACAGCCTCTATTGATCATGAGGCTAACATTGCTGATGGATGTGTGATAGGATCCCATGTTAAAATTCATGGGGAAGTCAATCTTTCAAAGAAAGTTTGGATTGCGCCAAATTCAATTATTTATGGTCCAGCTGAGATTGATGAAAATACTTACATCGACTCACATGTCATTGTTGGCTACCCTGCGAAGAAAGAGCTCGAAGCCGTTTTGAAGAAGAAGAGTATGAAGCCGAAGATAAGTGGCGGAGAAGCCGTAAAGATAGGTAAACATGTCGTAATACGGTCTAACTGCACTATTTATTCTAAAGTTGTAATCGGCGATAACGTTCGCTTCGGCCACAGTGTAATGATTAGAGAAAACGTAAAGATAGGTGACAATACTTTAGTTGGCACCAATGTCATTATTGATGGAGAAACAAAAATTGGACGAGGGGCATCAATCCAGACAGGCGCATATATTTCTACATACTCAACTGTTGAGGACTTCGTTTTTCTTGGTCCAAACTGCGTTTTAACGAATGATAAGTACTTGGCGCAGAAGAAGTGCAAGTTAAAGGGGCCGACTGTAAAGAGGGGCGCCAGCATAGGAGCTAATGCTGTTTTGTTTCCGGGAATAACGATCGGTAAAGGAGCAGTTGTTGGAGCTGGAGCAGTCGTTATAGGCGATGTACCAGCCAGAACAATTGTAGCTGGAGTGCCTGCGGAGAAGTTGAGGAATGTCCCCCCAGACTGGCGCAGCCAGCTCTATAAGTTTTCTCCGCGTAGGAGCTGAAAGAATTGCGTAAAGCGGCGGCGCTGCTCATTGCTGTTACATTGTGTATGTGCATGTTTAACGTTATCTCAGTAGACGTAAAGAAAACGGTTGCCTCGCCAGATTCACAGTGGGGATGTAGTTGGGCTTCAAGAAGCATCAGAATTGGTGAGTGGGGCTGGATTCATGTTTCTGATAGCTACTACGTCAGCAATAATAGTAGCTCAGAGCTGGGGGCTATATCTATAAATCTCCCAAAGGGCGCTCAGGATATTACTGCAAGCGATGTAAGTGGCGCTATTTCGGTTAATAAAAAAACCCAAAGTAATGAAGACCAAGAGGCTATAGATGTAACTCCCCGGATATCTTTAAGCCCTGCCTGGAATTACACGTTCACTGTGAACTACATTGTCCCAGTAAATATGTACGTCAAGCAGCTTGACTCATGGGATCACTATGAGTTGAGTTTTCAAGCTTACCCAAAAGTAGACTTTTTAGTGAACAGGCTCTCCGTTTCAGTCACTCTACCTGAAGGCGCCAAATATGAAGCTACATCGCCAGCGTTGGATCATGACTACTCAAATGTTTTTGAGCAAACATTAGTCTTCCCTGAATCGTACAATGTTAATTCAACATCTCAAGAGCTGAGTTTAACTGTAAAATATCAGTATGTGGTTTTTTGGGCAGCTTTTCATCCTGTCTTGTTCTTGGGAACGTTCATAGCCATTGTAGCGGTTGTTATGGTAGCTCATAAAAGAATTAAACCTACAGCACCAGTTATGGCTGTGCCTATTGATGTTCTCCGCAGTTTTGTTGATGATTATGACGAGAAAGTTTCACTTATCGCTGAACTTGAATCTCTTGAAGAGGATTTAGCCGCAGGTAAAGTTAAGAAACATGAGTATAAACAACGATCTAGAATAATTAATGAAGAGGTCAGCGCAATAAATCGGGAGCTAATTGATTTAAAAGCAAAAATGAAGAACGCTGGCGGCAGATATGCGGATGCAGTTAAGAAGATTGAAATTGCAGAGCTGGAAATCGAAACCGCAAGACGAAACATAGAGGACGTTAAAGTACAATATAGAACCCAGAAGATATCCAAAGATGCCTACAACACACTACTGGCGGATTATAGGAAAAGATTGGAAAAGGGTAAGGCAACCGTAGATGATGTCCTTATAAGTCTACGCGGCGAACTACGCTAATCTAAACGTTTTTATTCTCTCAAATTCACTTTTCTTGACATAACGTGGAGTGGTAAATGATGGTTGAAATTAAAATAGACCCTGAGAAATGCACCGGTGAGGGGACATGTGTCGACATATGCCCAGTAGCAGTCTTTGAACTTCAAGATAAGGGTAACAAGAAACTTTCTGTGGCTGTAAATGTCGGCGCCTGTCTAGTTTGCAGAGCATGCGAAGCGCAATGCCCAACCGGAGCCATTCAGATAGTGGAATGAAAAAATTATTTTTTTCATTTTCTATGCGACTCTATTCGAGCACACCCAGACTTAATTAGAGTCCCAAGATAGCTGTAAGCAAAATAGCTACTCCGAACTCGGTTAACAGATTGGACTCATAGATTGGCGGCATTTCGGTTGTTGAAGTTACTCGTATTTGGAAATCCATCTTAATTGTGCTGAGGGGGTTACTAGTGCTGGTTGTAATATGGCTGACGATTCCTACGGCAATATTTGAGATGGGCCAAGCAACAGCCACATAGCCGAAGAATAGGTCGATGAACAGATGACTAAAAATGACTAAGGTTGCTAAAAAAGTCAATTTCAAGTATTTAGGTTTATGTTTCTTAACTAAGACGACTGAAACAGTAGTTACAATTAACATTACAAGAAAAGAATGTAAGTGGCTCTATGTGGTCGCCATAAGATATCTATGTCAGGTACAGCGCCGAAAAGAGATACAAGCCCAGCGCTCTTCCTCCCTAAACCGACGGCAACCAGTATAAGGAGAGGAATTAAGACATGAAGTATCATCTCCATTAGTTTATCACCAAAGTTGATTGGTAGCCCGGGCCAGATGCTCGGACGGTTTTACGTCTTTCGAACTGGCGTCGAGGGGTCCAAAGCCCCTTATGCTTGACCGCTACATTCGGCGAAGAAGATTTTGCGTCTTCTTCTCCACCGGGCTTTTCCGGGCTAATTTAGTTTCTGTTCTTTTAGGGCATTAACTCTTTCTTATAAACTAAATGTTGTCGAATAGGAGAGAAGACTATGTGGAGGATTAGCTTGTCTTTAGGTTGAATGGTTTGCCTTCAATTAAGATTTTTTGAGGGATTTTTTCTTTCCATTTTTTCATAAATGGGAGATCCTCATTGGCTTCTCTAAGTTCATCAGGTAACATTCTCGGGATCTCTTCTTCAATCGGGTACCAACGCAGACATTTTGGACATACTAGGAGACCTTCAACTATTTCCTCCTTCTCTTCGAAGACGTGAAGTTCGAGCGGATAGTATTTGTCTATCGGGCATGCCAGAATATCCATAAGCCTTCTTTTCATTTCAACATCCCCCACATTCTTTCTCGTTTATTGTTGTTGGATGTATATTTATGTTTGGAGGACAAAAACAACTCACATGCTATATTTTTATTACTTTAAGTGTTCTTGCGGATTTTAACGCAGCCTCAGCTATTTCAAGCGCCCTTAACCCATCGATACCCGTGACCATTGGCACCCTATTATGAAGAATGCAGTCCACAAAGTTTGACAACTCAAGTCTCAACGGCTCTTCTTTTGTGAATTTAAACACGGCGTCCCTAGTGGGGTATTCGATAACCAGTGATCTATCCACATAGTTAACAATCCCAACAGCATCACTACAAGTCACAGTTAAAGAGCGCTCCTTCTTCAGAGTAAGCCAGTTAACCTCGATATACCCAGACTTAACATCATCAAAGCTTAACATTATTTCAGCATGATCTTCAAAAGCGGATTTCCCTACGGCTCCACATCGAGCAAAAACCGATCTCGGATCATTACCGATGAGAAAACGCATGATATCAATGTCGTGAACTGCCAAATCTCGCACGACACCAATCTCACTTACTTTAACTGGGCGCCCAACCCGTCTTGCAGCGATCGATATGATGCCTCCCAGTTCACCATTGTCGAGTCTATTCTTCAATTCCTGCACGGCGGGATTGAAACGTTCAATATGCCCAACGGTGAGCTTAACTTTACGTTTTAATGCTGCCTTAACAAGCTTTTTAGCCTTAATAGAAGAGTCGCATATAGGTTTCTCAACAAAGACATGTTTCCCAGCATTTATTACACGCATAGCAGTTTCATAGTGATCCGGTGTGGGAGTAACAACTGCAGCGGCGTCCAGATTTTTAATTTTCTCAAGCATTGATCTATGATCAGTAAAGTATTCAACTCCATATTTTTGGCTGAAATCTTTTACCTTACTTTCATTAACATCGCAAATAGCAACAAGTTTGCATTCGTCTAATTCACTGAAAATGCGTACAAAGTTTCTTCCCCAGCCACCAATGCCGATTACCGCAACTCTGACCTTGTCCACTTGTGTCATAGAAAAACCTTTTATTTGCACATCTTAACCTTACTGCCTTTATTGTTTGTTGAACCTATATCTTTTGCATGCGTTAATTTTTTCCACAGTAACTGCATTTAGCCGTTTGAAGGTCTATTAGCGAATAATAGCCTTTCCCCACATTAGTTTCATTCATCTCCACTATGGATCAATTCGTGTTGTTTTAAATAGAGGCGCATATCCCCTTTTTGATTGGTTAATTATGCCAGCTGAACAGCCTAAAGAGGTTAGAATGGAGAATACGCCCATTAAAGAGCCTACGGCTGAACCGTTAAGGCGTAAAAAAGTTCATCACACCGCGGAATTTGGAATAAAGGTTAGAAAGCTGTGGGGGAGAGGAAGGAAGGACTTATTTAAAGTTCAAAGCCTTAAGAATCAAAACGATTCCTTTTTGGTGGATTTGAATACCAAGACTTGTGACTGCCCAGATTTCACCCATTCGGGAGCAAAGTGTAGACACATCGAGGCCGTTGAGAGCATAGACGAAATACACCGCCAAAAACATAGAGAGTATCAAAAGAAATACTATCAAAATAACAAAGATAAACAAAGAGGATACATGAGGACATATATGAGGAAATACCGCCAAGAGAAAAAAGAGGAATTTAGAAAATATAAAAAGGAATGGGCGCGAGAGCGTTATCATTCCGACCCTGAATTTAGAAGAAGATTGTTAGAGGCAAAGCATAAGGCACGTTTAAAACGCCGTGAAGATTATAATAGGTTTAAAATTGAATTTGGCGGGAAATGCTCGATTTGCGGAGAGGATGACCTAGATGTTCTCGAAACCCATCATCCAGATAGGAGGGGGGAGAAACAAGTACTCTTTATTCATACTAAAGAGTTTAGAGATTGGATGAAAAATGGAATTAAACCAGATGCCTTTCTTATGTGTTCAAATCATCACCGAAAACTCCACATATTAGAAACGCGTGGAATAATTCCCCCTAATTGTAGAGATCTAGACTTGCTCCGAAACGTCCTTAGATAAACCCGATGGATAAAGAGTTGTATCATTAATTGTAATTGCCTTTGGCACACGCCAGAGATGGAGCTCTAAAAATTATAGCCTTGCTTGTTTACCTACTCCTAGTCCTCGATAAATAAACCCAGCCTCTTCAACCTCGAATGGGTTAAGTGTATGCCCTCCATCGATTATTGCAGCTGGTTTCCGCGTTAATCTTTTTAGAGTCTTTAGATTGAGCCGTTTAAATTCATCATGCCCCACAGCGATAAGTATACAATCAACGTTTTCTACAGCTCTCTCCAATCTTCCAAAGCCTTCGTAACCTAGTTTTTTTAGTTCTTCAGTAGTGAAATATGGGTCGTAAACTGTAACTCGCGCCCCTCTTTTCTTGAGTAGGTCGATTAAGTCTTTAACAACTGAGAATCTTGGTTCCTTTACATTTGCTCTATAAGAAATGCCGAGCACTGCGATTCTTATTCTCTTCAAGCTTTTTTTACAAGCCTTTGCTGCGCTCTCTATGAGTCGAAGCGTGTGACTTGGCATAGCGTCATTAACTCTTCTAGCCAATCGAACAATGTGTGGTTTGAGGCCTAGATCTTCAGACTCTTCTATAAGGAAGTGGGGATTGATTGGAATACATGAGCCCCCAACCCCTGTGCTGGGTGTGTGAAGATGACAGTATGGCTGTGTGTTCGCTGCGCTTACGCACTCAAAATAATCTATCCCTGCCGCTTCACAGAAAACAGCCAACTCATTTGCTAAGGCAATGTTTACATCGCGATATACATTCTCAAAGAGCTTAACAGCCTCAGCGGTTTTAATATTCCTAGCTCGAATAATTCCACCTTTCACTACCATGGATAAAACGGCTACAGATGCCTCTAAGCTTCTTCTATCATTGGCTCCAACTATTCTCGGATAGTTTGCAAGATCTTTCAGAGCGCGTCCAACAGTAGCTCTTATCGAACTATACGCCAACCCGAAGTCGACATCAGCCTTAAGACCAGACGCCTCTTCCAATTCTTTTTTGACAACAGCTTCAGTAACACCTGGACCCACAGTACTTTCAAAAATTATTAGAGCCCCTTTCTTCATACCCTGACCAATGTTTTTACAAGCTTTTTCCACAGCAGAGTAATCAGGTCTCTTCAATTTGTCAATTGTAGTTGGTACAATTATGATTATTATATCACTTTTTGATGCGGCATCTTTAGCGTCATCCGTAGCTTGAAGTTGTCCCTTACTTACAAATGTTTTAATTAAATTTTCTAAACCTGGTTCAGTTAGAGGACTTTTGCCTTTATTCACAGTTTCAACTACACACCGATCCACATCAACTCCAATAACTCTGGCACCCGCCTCGGCGAAAAGACTGGCTATGGATAGACCCATGGAGCCCAACCCAACAACGCAAATTGAGAGTTCACCCTTAGTAATCTTGTTGGGGATTTCCTCAGGCTTTAATTCGATGGGCGCTGACATAAAAATTCGCCTTTATGAGTTAATTCCATAGATTCATTAAGTATTTGTGGAACTGTGAGTTATCTCATCTAGAGTTTTTAACTCTTCAGCTTAAAACATTCCTATTTAGGAGTAGGATATTTCAAAGAAATTCTAAATGATATCAAAGGAAACCGTAACTTCATTAAGCCTTGCGGCGGATAAACAAGATTGTCATCCTTAGGAGATTGCGGTTTTGGGTCGTGTTTGGATCGATATCCTAACTCCAAAACAAGTATACCTTTTCGCTGAGCTTTCTCATAGGCTCGAAGCAGAAGATCATAACGTGCTCAAGACTACTCGGCATTATAGAGAGGTAAATGAGTTAATGGCGTTGAAGGGTTTAGATGCTGTTGAGATGGGTAAGCATGGCGGTCAAACATTAGAGGGAAAGCTTGATGCTAATGTGCGAAGAATAATTGGGCTGATGGATTTAGTTGTTAAGTACAAACCCGATTTGGCTGTATCCTTCTCCTCACCTGAGGCAGCTAGAGTTGCGTTTGGTTTAGGCATACCTCACATTTGTATTAGTGACTCACCGCACGCTGAAGCTGTCTGCAGGCTTACAATTCCATTATCAAAGAGACTTATCGCTCCAAAAATTATACCGTTAAAGACGTGGCGTAAATATGGAGTTACAGAAAAAACACTTGTTCAATACAACGCACTTGACCCAGTGGTTTGGATCCAAACACTTAGACCAGACGCACGTGTTTTAGAATGGCTGAAAATTGATCAAACCAAGCCCATAGTTACATTCCGCGCAGAAGAGGCTTTCGCAGCCTACCTTCTAGGAACAACCACCGATAAAGAGCCTGTTATTCTCCCTATAATCAGAGCATTAGTTGAGAAGTTAGGAGACGCTGCGCAATTTGTAGCTATTCCACGTTACGGTGAGCAGGCACCAGTTCTTAGAGCATCCATAGGAGAGCGTTTGATAGTGCCTGAAACTGCTATAGATGGGCCGAGCTTATTATCCTACACCTCGATCTTTGTAGGTGCTGGAGGCACGATGACTACGGAAGCAGCTTTACTTGGAGTCCCAACAATTTCATGTTACCCAGGTGAAACTACTTTAGTGGAGAAATATTTGGTTAAACAAGGATTAGTTGTTAGAATAACTGATCCTCAAAAAGCTGTAAGAAAAGCTTTACAAATTTTCAGTAAACTGGAGAGCTACAGAACCATGCAGCAAGAGAAGGCGAAAATGCTATTAGCTCAGATGGAAGACCCAGTTGAAGTGATAATGCGCGAAATGAAAGCATATTTAACGCCGACAGCGGCTGGTTAATAGACAAAAAACCGCTCAAACAGTTTAAGGATTCTACGCGAAAACGCTGGAGCTATTCGTTGCAGAATTTCGAAATCTTGTTTATGTAGCGCCTTAAAAGCGAATAAGCATACTCCATAGATAAACATCCCAAAACCAATTTCGATTATTGCACTGATAGCTGGTTGAATTGCATCAGCATACATTACTTCAAATCCGAGCAACGGAATAATCATAATCACCGAGGAAACTGCGCCTTTCCATAAAGCCTCTTTATCGAGCTCTACATGAACCCTCTTGTTTAGAGCTATGTAAGTGAGTGTAAAAAGAACTAACCACAATGTTACACGAGCTAGGGCCGCGCCCACTTCACGGATCACCGGGACAGTAATTATAATTACTAAGATGTCGGCTGCAATTGATGCTAAACTTATTTTAACGAAGACTTTGGTTTCACCTATTGCCTGTAAAGTTGAGGCTAAAACTGTACCAGTCGCTAGGAAAGCTGTTGCTAATGAAAGAATAGCGAGAGGTAGTCTGCCAAAGGTAGCATAGCCAGCACCGAACATAAGCGCCATTGCAGTCTTAGAAATTGCAGCTAACCCAAAACCTGCTGGTAGAATTAGGTATGTTAAGTAACGTAGACTAGTTTTCAAAGCACTTGTAATAGCATCCTTTCCACTTTTCCCATAGATTTCTGAAAGCGTGGGCAGTACTGTGGTGGAGAAAGCGAGATAAATTATTGACAGGGTAAGAGCCCCTCTAACGGCCAGATCGTAAACGCCTAAAGATGCTAAATCGTGTGACAGAGCGAGAAACAGCATCCTATCAGCCCAGTCGGAGGCCGTAGACACGAGAAGTAGAACAAATAGAGGAAGGCTGAAAGAAAAAAGCATCTTCAAATTAATTTTGGCAGTAGGTTTTGGTAAGGAGCCGTGAAAGAATGCAACTGTCAAAGGCAGCCCAACAGCTTCACCGACCAGCCAACCTAACATAACACCGGTTAAACCGTACCCAATCAATATAAAAATTAGGGCCATTACCCGACCGAGTGCATATGCAAAAAATCCAGCAAAAGCAAACTTACCGAACCACTGCAGCCCTTGCAAAAATGCTAGATAAGTCAACCTAATTGTTACTAAGAAAAATGTAACGCTAAGAATTAGAAATACCTGAACATGAGCACCGTTTCCCCACAAAACATTTGAAAACCATGAGGAAAGAGCAGCTAACACTAAGAAAAAAACTAGCGATAGACTGAAAACTATTTTTTTTACTGCAACAGAAACAGCAGTTGCCTTATAAGTTTCTCCTCGCCCAAAAAATTCTGATATGTACTTAGCTGCAGCGGTTGGCAAAGCCAACTGAGCTACTACTGGCATTATCGTGATTATGAACGTTAATGCTGATAGAGCGCCTATATCTTCTGGAGGAAGTATCCTAGCAGCAATTATGTAGAACATCATACCTGACAAGAAGTTTAAGGCGTTTTGCAGCGAGATGTAAGCTGTTCCTCTTGCGGCTCTTGTTACTTTAGCTACTTCCATTAACTCATCCTCGATTTTTAGAGAGTTAAGATGTTGTGCTTTCCCTTTTTAAATTACTCCAGAAGTAGTGGTACGCCAGTTTACGCCATCCCCAAAGCCAGATCACAGCCATACCTATACTGATGACTGTTCTTACAAATCCTGAAAGAAAATGATTAGAAATTTCCAGAGGAACAATTATCCGCCCAATTATCCAGAATCCAATAAGCATGCTGAACCAGACGACGAGTAGAATGAACATTAATTTGGCAATGCGCCTCATAGAAACACCAGCGTAATTAAAGCGGTCAAGATGGCTAAAAAGCCGCAGAAGGCAGCAAGCAACAGAAGCATTTTTACTATATCTGGTTCCTTCATCGGTCCACTAGCTAGAACTATCCGTGTTAATGTTATAGGTGCCTTTGGATCTCCATTCGCAACCAATCTACCATCGCTCATCAGAGAGATTGGGCGAGCTGATATTGCTCTACGTTCATAGAGTTTACCTACACTAATTAGCCCGTAAAATGCATTCATTATTTGCGGCATTAATGCAACAACACCTACTGCCTCAAGTCTACCGATAACAACTAAGGCGCCTATTCCAGCTCCAACAGCTAAACTGCCAGTGTCGCCGGAAAAAATTCTGGCGGGATATTTGTTGTACCGATAGAATGCAAGTAGACAGCCAAGCAACCCAGCGCATAAAACAACGATGTCGAGTCTTCCGAATAGAAATGCGGATATTAGAAGAACAGTTATCACTATCGAGCAGGTTCCAGCCATAGTTCCATTTAGAGGATCCATCATGTTAACTGCGTTTGCAGGCACTGCTATTGCGAATGGTAATAGGAGCGGGTAGATTATGGTTAAACGTGTTCGACCGACAAGTGGAAGAACAGGATGCTCGGAGTATGTATGGAAAATGAATAGTGGTATAGAGGCAAGTGCAGTTAAAATAGGTTTAACGATTGGATTCAGTCTGTAAATATCATCAATTGCCCCTATTAGAGCAGCTATAAACACAATTATAAAGAAGGCTGAAAATTCGTTAGAGTAAGATGGAAAGAGGATAAAGCTGATAGCTGCGACAGCTGAAAGCCCGATAAGAATGCTGACGCCGCCCATTTCTGGAATTACAGGTTTTGAAGGCTTATGAACGTCGACGCCGGTGATGCCGGCTTTAAGCATCTTTTTTATTAAAAATGGAATTGATAGGAATGTAACTGCTAAACCGACTAAAAAAACAGAAAATGCCCCTATCATATCCATCAGAGTGACACCAGCTAGAATTATCAATTGAATTGTTAGCTAAACATAGTTAAACGTTAGGCTTAAAATTGTCGATAGTTGTTTCGACTGTTCCATAAGTATTTAATAAAACCTTATATTTAGATTGACAGCATTACCCGTGAAATTGAATTAGAGCACTAATTAGACTAGTTTAAATGGTGTTGGAATTAGTGAATTTTAATCAAATTAAAAATGATTTTCGCGGGGTGAAATAGCTGGCGGACTCGTTTCTTAGAAAAATTGCGAATAAGTGGAAGACAGGCGCACTACTTAGAGATTTGAGTGAGATAATCACGGTTTTTGCCATAGGCCAAATATTGGCTTGGTATACCACCGTACCAGTATCCTATCTTTATTTTGGTGCTGCCACAATAGTTGCAGTAATCGTAGCTTCAAGAATAAGGCACTTTACACCATATGTATTCTCACTTCTCTCCTGGATTTTCGGCATAATATCTCTATGGCTCTTGATCAGATACTCAATCCAATTAACTCCACTAGCAGTTGTTGGAAACGAGTTCGTAAACAAGGAAATATTCTTCGACACAGTAATCTACTTGAAACCGGCTACGCTGTTTATGTTTACGGCATTTCTCTACTTTGCATTCGGTTTGGAGTCGCCAAGCTGGAAAGAGCGGCTTAGAAATATGGCTCCAGAATTTAGGAGAATCCTGCTAATCATAGCATTTCTGGTTGCGGTTACTTCAATTTTTGAATTTACATACAACGCCATTTTTTTGGGATCTAGAATTGTTAATGGGGAGAATCCTGATGAAGTGATTAATCCATTTCCACAGGTCGGAGGTTTGTCTGTTCCGATAAACGTCGTTTTTGCTCTTAAGATGATAACTCTAATTTTAGGATGCAGCATCTACGCAATTGAATATTTAAGAAGAATTGAGAAGAGAGAAGGAACAATAGAGCTGGGCTAACGCATCATCGCACATGCGGATATTTAGACAGACTTCTTCGGAAAAATAGTGTTAGAAGACCATTAAAAGTATGGAAAAACAGCAGTTGCCAGTGCCCCTGCGCTTTAACTCTCCTAACAGAAGTGTATGCAAGCACTTTTTCCTCGTAAACTATTCTACCCAGCTTTCTTATCGCTAAGGAAAGCGTAGTGTCTTCACTTAAAACTCGCCTCTCATCAAAACCTCCAACCTTAAAGAAGGGCCCTCGTCTATATGCGCAGTTAAAACCGGGAACCATCGGAATGCCGAGCGCTATTGAATGTTTTAGAATTTTATCTGAAGCTGTTTTGTATAAGAAGTAATCCATCTTGCTTCCACCTAAAGACAGTGTGAGGCCTGCAACACCCACAACCCCCCTCCTGCTCATAGCTTCTGCGATTGCACTTAACCAATGCGGAGACGCTATTGTATCAGAGTCGATAAACGCTAAAATTTCTCCGCTAGAAACCTTTGCGCCGTAATTTCTAGCAGCTCCAACCGAACGACTGCATACGATTATTTTGTCAGCAAATTTTTCAGCTATCTCAACAGTCCTATCGGTACTGCCTCCATCAACCACAATGATTTCATATTCGCCTTTGTAGGATTGGTTGGTTAAAGATTTCAAACAAGGAACTATGCATTTTTCCTCATTCAACGCAGGAACTGTCACTGAGATCATCTTAAACTCGCCCAATCAACAAATGAAAGGTGAATTTACTGTCCTATTGTTAATCCATAGTTTTTAAGCATTCACGGCCTTACATGAAGCGCTCTTTTGTTCAGTACACGCTACACACCTTACAAAAAAAGTTAGAAGCCGAGAAGTTAGAAACTATAAAGCTGGAAACTGAAAAGTTAGAAACTAGGGAGTTAGAAGCTTGAAGGGGATTAGAAACTTTGCTTTTTTAATGATTACCGCCTTCAATGTTTTAGTGATCTCCTCAAGGTTTGCTGGGGGCATCCCAATGGGGGTGGACTCTACAAGCCACCTGTCTAAGACTCTATTTATGTACAATTCATACAAGGTTGATGGAAAGTTCCCCCTATGGTATCCTGATTGGTATGGAGGAACGCCTTTCCTACTATTTTATTCTCCAATGAGTTATCTTCTTGTATTCTTTGTTTCAATTCTGGGTGTAGATCCTGTTTTCGCCTACAAATGGGTTGACAGCTTTTTTTACCTGTTAGCTCCTTTCACAGTTTACTTCTTGGCTAGAAAATTACACTTCAATGAGATCGAAGGGATTTCTGCAAGTTTACTGTTCAGCATAAGCCCAATGGTTGTTTCCAACTTTATTTTCTATGATAGGTTCCCGACAGTTGTTGCCTTACCGTTAGCCTGTCTTTTTCTCGCCTTCTTTGTAAGTAGCTTGGAGTATGGAAGAAGAAGAGATTATGCACTTTCAGCTATTTTTGCAGGTATACTAGTCTTAACACATCACCTATCTGCATATTGCACTGGCGTAATTGCGATAGTGTTTCTTGTTGTATATTATTTGACGCAGAAAAACTTGAGAGGGGTTTCATACACAGTTGCAGCAACGCTAATTGGGGCTTTTCTAGTATCTGCGGTTTGGCTAATCCCGTTTATTCTTACTATAGGCCAGTTAAGTGAGAACCCGTTCTATAATCGAAGCAATATGTTTCCATTTGTCGAGCTTGGACAATTCAGCGGATTCATTCTCTCAATAACCATTTTTCAATTCATACTTGCGATCTACGCTATAGTTCTGTTCGCGAGAAAAACTATGTCCAACGGGGAACGGAGATTACTGGGATTTTTCACTTTGCTCTTCTTTTTGAGCACGTTATTCTATAGGCTGGGGTTCCTATATGTTGGAGAAGCCTTTGTCCTACTAAGCTTAACCTCAATTCTAGGGATTTTTGTTATTCACATAAAAAGTGTGGAAGCGAAGAAGAACCCGGCTTTAACTGCGTGCATATTCTGTTTTCTAATACTTTTCTGGATAAGTCTTGGTTATCAAGGTGCGATTTTTCCATTTCTACCTGGCGCTAAGCAGTTGGATCTGTGGCGGTTTTGGTTATACTTGATAATTCCAGTGGCTATTCTAAGTGGAAAGGTCTTGAATGATGTAGTAAAGGGAGAAAATATAGCCAGAAAGCTACATCTACCAGCTAGAGTCCATACATCAAAAGGCGCAGCTGTTCTTGTTACAAGTATTCTACTTCTCATAATATCTTTCAGTGTCTTTGTAGTTGCAACTGAAGTCTACAATGTGTATGACTATAAGAAGTTGAAGAATACTCATATTCCACGAGAAGTAATTAATTACTTTAAGTCACAACCGGTTTATGCTAGGATACTGCCCATCAACTGTTCTTATTGGATTTATGTTTTACCTGAGTACACTGGTAAACCGATTATAGATGGATGGTATCCTCAAGAGAAACTTCTGAGACCCCTCCTCGAAATTAACGATTATAGAATAAATCATCTTGAAGAAATTAAGAGGGAAAACGGCACTAAGGTTCAATTAGACATATGGAAGGGGCTTATTCTAAACGCATCCTCCCTAGGAATAAACTGGGTTATGATTGGAAACGTAAGCACTGCAATGCGCAGATATTTAATGGATGACACCAATTTTGAAGTGGGTCCAACCATTTTTTATGATGGAGCCAACGTAACTATCTACAATTCAAAAACGCCTGTTTCACTTGTAGATATAAGTCCCGTAACAGCTGCCGATAAAGTGACAATGACCCACACATCCCCTGATAGCATTACAATAGACATAGAGGATCTCAAAGAAAACGTAACCATAACAATAAAGGAAGCATACTTCCAAGGCTGGAAAGCTACAACAATAGATGGTTCAATAGGGATAACGAAAGATCAGAATGGATTTATGGTTATCCAAATAAAACCTGGAACTAGCCGAGTTGAACTAAATTATCAACCAAGCTATAGCTCCTTAAGTTTCCTGATAATATCATTAGCCACATTTTTTGGTCTAATTTTAGTCGCAGCTTTCAGCAAAGAAACTAAGAAGATACCTCCAAGCAGTAAGAGTATTTTGCCGTTGGGTGAAAAGAAAGTGGCAGTGTTGATTCCCACTTATAATGAGCGCTCAAACATCACTGAACTGATTCCAAGAATTGAAGATGTTTTTAAAAGAAACAAAATTAACGGCCACATAATTATTGTCGACGATTCTTCACCCGACGGCACTGCTGACGTTGCAGAAGATTACGCTAAACAATATGGGAACATCACAGTTATACGTAGACCTGAAAAACTTGGGTTAGGCGCAGCCTATTTAGATGCGTTTAAGGTGGCTCTTGCCTCCAAGATGGATGTCATAGTTGAAATGGACGCCGACCTTTCTCACAACCCGGAATATTTACCTAATTTTTTGTCTAAAATTGAAGAGGGATATGATGTGGTGGTTGGATCGAGGTATATCCAAGGCGGGGGAACTGAGAATTGGCCGCTGAAAAGGCGTATTATAAGTAGAGGAGCAAGTTGGGTTGCCAGAAATCTGTTGGGATTAAGGGTTGAGGATGTCACTAGTGGGTATAGAGCCTTTACTTCAAATGCACTGAAAAATCTTGATTTGGCATCGATTAAGTCTAGTGGTTATGCGTTTCAGGCAGAAGTGCTTTATCATTGTAAGGAACGTGGCATAAAGATGGGTGAAACTCCAATAGTTTTTGTTGACAGAAAATTTGGGAAATCGAAACTCGGTGGAAGAGAGATTAAAGAATTTGCATTGCGAGTGTTATCAATTTTCTTCAAAAGGATTAAGGGAATTTTTACTTAACTTCTATCACAACGTACTTGCTGTTCTCTTTCACTATGAAGTTATTATAGAACTGTAGTAAGTTGCTTTTTATCGCGGAATTTCCGCTTTCCTTAGCGATTACTGCTAACCTTGTATCGTTTATTATGTCCCTATAGTATCCCACTGGGTTGTTGTAGCCAGTATAGTCATTATGAGTTACGTTTAACTTGGTTCCGAATGGGTATAGGCTGTAGGACCAGAAGCAGTCTATCAACGTGAGTTTACGTCCAGAGTAATGCTCAGTAACGAATTGCGCTGTATCCTGCAATTCATGTGAATGGTTAGTTACAATGAAGACGCTTGTTGCAGCAATCTGGACTGATGCAAGTAAAAGTAAGTAGAGGAAGGCAAAGGCTCTAGTTTTGTTTAGGCGAATGTCAATCCATTTAAGCAATGATGCGTTGGTGTAGATGTAATTTAATGCAAGCATCAGCGATATCACGAGGAAGGCAAAAGGCAGAATTGGATACCACTCTGAGGCTACCATAAAAAAGATGAAGAATAACATGTAGACGACTGGAATAAAGAACTCCTCATAGTAACCACGCCGAAGAAGAATCAGCAGAAATGGTAAGGATACATATAGAAAGAGGATATCAACTCCGATTGGGATTGGAGCATGAACAACCGCGCCTGTAAGCTCAGCTATACCACCAAGCTGGAACATAACTATGTAAATTGCAACGGCGGAAACAATTGTACCTGAAGCACAAAGTAGAGTTGTACGAATAGAGCGGAAACGTATCAAGGAGCATAAAATTAGAGCACCCGCTGCGAGTAGCGCGTACTCCTTTACAAGACAGGATAAACCTAAAGATACCCCGCATAGTAAGAATTGCTTCTTTCTATAGAATAAGTAGCTAAGCATTATGAAGAATATGCTGAGCACATCCAAGAAGACTACAGTTGAATATTTAACAAACAAAGAGTGAAAGACAATTATGCCTGCACCTAAGACACGGTATTCTTCACGCATTTTGTAGGTGCGAAGAATCAAGTATATTATGATTGGAACGAGCGAACCTACTAGGATGTTGATTAATCGAAAGGTTGTGACGCTAGCTGTGAATGGATGATAGAGAAGGTATAACAATGGAGGATGATTGCGGTGAAGCACACCATATTTTTCAGGAAGCAGAGACAAATAGTAGTAATAGGCCTCATCCCCATAGAGATCGTTATCTAAGGTTAAAACCCGAAGCAAAAATGAGGCCGCAAAGATTGCAATGATTACAATATTTTCTCTTGTGAGATAGCGACTAGCCACCATCTTTTCTCCTATTAAATTACGCTTTTAGCTTTAGAGAATAATTAAAGGAGTAAGCCTTTGAAACTTATCCTTCATAGAGGCGGAGTAAAAATTTGCTTAGTAAGGACAGCAAGTTCGCCTATCTGCTGAAGATAGCATTAGTATTTTACATAGTTCCATTCGCCATTCTTGCTACTGCAACCTGGTTGCCGATAGACTTCGCTTTCTTCTACGACATCTGCGGGCTGGCAATCAGCAAGGAGCCTTACATTGGATTTTGGACACCGTATCCGCCGCTTTACTACTTCATTTACCTAGGACTGTTCAAAATTGTTAGCGGAAACCCTACTCAGTTTTACTATATGTTTCTGGGAATAATTCTGGTATTTAGCTTAGGAAACCTTTTCCTAGTTTATAAAATTGCTAGGAAAATATATGACGAAAAAACTGCATCTAAAATTGCGCTCATATACATTTTCTTCTCGCTTCCGTTCCACTGGGGATCAGTTTACACAGCGCAGTTAGACATAGTGCCAACTTTCTTTCTGTTACTATCAATTTTCCTTTTTCTGAAAAAAAAGTTCAGATTCGCAGCACTCGCAAGTGGAGTAGGTTTCGCTATGAAAATTTTTCCAATAGTAGCAATTTTACCGATTCTGAAACTAAAGCAAATTAATTGGTCAGAGAAAATACAGTGCTGCCTTCTAGCTTTACTGCCTTTAGCGGTATCGATAATACCCTATGTTGCGAGAAACTCGGAGATGGCGCTTTCATGGTTTTGGTTTCTCGCAAATTGGCATAATGTCCCATTTAACAATTTGTTCGCGCTTATCGCGGGTAACTATGGTGCTGGTTACACACCTACACTTTCGGAGTTAACAGTTCCAATAAAGCCCACATTTCAGGCATCTGGTTGGATTCCATATTTAGCGCTCGGGTGTCTAGCTTTGGTGTTTTTGTTAAGCAGAGTTGAGGATGGGGTAAGCGCAGTTCGATTTACCTCTTTAATTATACTACTTTTAGCGTTCTTCATTAGTTTTGAAGTGCAGTTTCTCTACTGGATAATCCCAATAGTACTCTTGACGTATATCCCGCGGGTCACAGTATTGAGCTTAGTATTTTTGGAGGCAAGTGGTATTATGCTGATGCTTGCAACCGTAACTGATCACTGGATTTTAATATTTAGCGTAATCATCAGAACTTTTGTTTTTATCATGTTGATAGTCGCTCAATTTTATAAATTGGAATTATTCAAAAGAGCTACTAAGCCATGGGTAGTAGCGGTTTAATGGGAGAATTTGAGTGACGCTCACAATAATAATACCGTGTTATAACGAGGAGGATACTATCGCTGAAGTAATTCAACGGGTTAAAGACGTTAGTATTCCAATTGAAAAAGAAATTCTGATCATAAACGATGGCTCTACTGACAAAACTCCGGAAGTTCTAAGCAAGATTAAGGGAGTGAGAGTGATAACGCATGAGACAAATCAAGGCAAAGGTTGCGCCATTCAAACCGGAATAAAAAATGCAACAGGAAATATAGTCATAATACAGGATGCTGACTTAGAGTATTTACCTGAAAACATACCTAGCTTAATAAAGCCCATAATTGATGGAGAGGCAGATGTGGTTTTAGGATCACGTTTCCTAGGCCAACACAAGGGCATGACTAAATCGCATTTCGTGGGAAATAAAGTTCTTACATACGCAACCCGTGTGCTGTACGGCCATAAGTTAACTGACGTCATGGCTGGATACAAAGTATTTAGAAAAGAGGTGTTAGAAAGCTTCGAGTTGAAATCGAAGGAGTTCGAGATAGAAACCGAGCTTGTAGCTAAAGCGTTGAAAAAGAATTACCGAATAGCTGAAGTACCGATAACTTATCGGTATCGGAAGAGGGGTGAATCAAAGATCGGTTGGAAACATGGTTTCACGAGTCTCCAGACGTTACTGAAGTTAAGGCTTGAATTTAGTTTGTATGTAATTGTAGCACTATTCGTTCTAGCGGTCTACTTGCTTTATGCAGTAAACTCTCAGGGAGGAGAGCCTGATGACTACAATCATTTTCTCATGGCTAGATATGCCCTCGCCCATCCAACAATTTTCCTTAATTCTTGGGCTAAACCATTTTACACGATCATAGTAAGTCTAACAATTGCTTTAACGGGAAACACCAGCCTTTTCGCAGCGAGACTTGCCAATTCAATTTTAGCAGTAGGTTGCGCAATTCTGGTCGGGTACATTGTCAATGAGTTGACAGGGGATAAAGTTACAGCGTTTTCAGCTATAATACTCACAGCGTTTACTCTCGAGTTCTTCAAGGCAGCTTTTTCAGCGCTAACCGAGACGTCTTTCGCATTTCTGTTAGCGTTATCTCTAGCCTTTTATTATAAGGGAAAATTCACCGCCTCCGCCTTGGCATTATCGTTATCAACGCTAGCAAGGCTTGAGGGGTTCATTTTCATACCACTATTTCTCATTTTTGCACCGAAAAAATCAGTTAAGTCTGTTATTCCAGCCCTTTTATTATTCCCGTTGCTTTGGGCATTTTTTGATTGGTATTTTCTAGGTGATGCTCTTCTGATTTTTGAGATGCATCCAATAATTTCTCCTTATGGTCCTGGATCGATTGGACACTATGTTTTGAATATGCCGGAAATTCTTGGCATTGTTCCTCTCATTCTTTTTGCAGTAGGTTTAATCTTCACTCTACCAAAGAAGAGGTATGCGTTGATTCACACTTTTTTCATAGCATTTTTAGTCTTCCATTCGCTTATATGGGCTTTCAACTTGTTGGGTTCCGCTGGTTATCTCCGATATTTTGCTGCAATAGGTCCCATTTTCGGGGTCTACATAGCCGTTGGGTTGTTTTACATCCAAGGATACCTAAGTAAGCGAAGCGGTCGGTTTATAGGGGGCTTGACAGGAAGACTGCCTATTGGAAAAATTATTTTTACGACAGTAATTATTTTGCTAGCTACATCTTCAACTATTTACCTTGTTTCGCCTCATTGTTTGTATTCGAAGGATCAAGCTGCGGTTCAGGCTGGAGAATTTATCAAACAGCGAGGCTTCACAAGTAGCCAAGTCTATATTTTCCATCCAGTAACCGCGTATTATGCTGGGGTGGATCCGTTTGTTCATAGTCTATTAGAGGTTAAGAGAGGAGTGCCAAAAGGGAGTATAGTTGTGTGGGATAGCGATGACAGTGTACCGTTCTTCAATCTTACCCGTGAATACTTGGACTCTGCTGGTTTTAAATTGCTAAATGAATTTAGTGGCCCCAGATTGGTGATCGCAATTTACCAGAAAGAATAAGCCTAAGTGGTTGAGAAAATAGCTTAGAAACATTGAAGTGATCAAATGCTTGGATACCATTAGACTGAAGCCATGAATAATGGAGGAAAACCTGTCAAAGAGGCTGGAATAGAGAACATGGCTCACAATGAAACATCTGCTTTAAAAATCAGAAACATACCCAACAATGTCGTTTTGACATCTGACCAGTGGGCTATGGTGAAAGCATACGCCATTTGTTTGAAGCTGATACCCAATTTCAATGGAATACAGATAAACGTAACATCAAGAAAGGTTGGATAAAACTGAAAATAGCATTTGCACATCACCTCAGTTTGGCTTACTATGGGGGAGGTGAGAAGTGGATAATTCAGATTTCTAAAGAAATAGTTAAGCGTGGGCATGACGTTGAAATTTACTGTTTACCATTTTTACTCGACGGAAACCCAAAAATAAATCCTAAAGAAGTCTTGGAAGGTATTCCTTATTCAGAACATTATCGGCATAAAATAAAAGCCGATGTTATTTATATCACTTATAACCCACTCAGTTGGCTGAACTTCAAAACAACGCATCCTAGAATAGGGGGTATGCATTCTCACGCTTATTGGCAAAAACCGCACCCAAAATATGGGTTGTTGCCGAATACTGCAAACATTGTAAATAGATTTACATCATATTTTGAATTAAGAGGATTTGATGCTATTCACATAGTAACCAATGTTTATCCTATTAATCATCCAAAGGTTTACTTTATTCCAAACTTTGTGGATGCAACAGAATATAGGCCGTGTGCGCTAAAAAACGATACTTTCACAATAGCTTATACGGGGCGGAAGGTCTGGCAAAAAGGATGGGATATTGTGCAAAGTGTTCGGAAGAAACTTGAACATGAAGAAATTGTAATGAAGATTTCGGGTGGGCAAATACCTGAAGAGGAAATGCCATCGTTCTTATCGAGTTCACATGTAACTATCGATCCTAGCAGAGTTGATACGTTTGGATTATCAATAATTGAATCAATGTTGTGTAGTACGCCCGTAATTACAACGCCATTATTAACGCATAAAGCTTTGGAACTCCCACTCTATTATGCCTCAACGCCAAGTGAATATGTTGATTCCATAAATCAGTTAAGAGAAATGGAGAATTATAAAGAATTTTCAATTAGATGTAGAGTTTCAGCATTAAAGTTTGATAAACAGAAGATTATTGATAGGATAGAGGGTATGTTTAGAGGGGTTGTTGGCGAATGAATGAAAAAACGATATTGAACGTAGGGTGCGGTGACGATTTATATGGAACCCACCGTGTTGACATAGTTCCAACCAAAGCCACAACCCATGTCTTCGACGTAGAAGAAGGAATACAGTTTCCTTCCGAGTATTTCGACGAAGTTTATAGTAAAAATCTATTGGAACATTTGAGGAATGTTGGTTTCTTTTTGCAAGAATGTTATAGAGTCTTAAAGAATGGCGGAAAGCTAGTTCTGATAACTGATTCCGCCAGCTGTTTAAGGTACTACGTCCTAGGAACTCATACAGGGCGGTATGAAAGGAAACATAAAGACGATAAACATTACTCTATATTTACTCCAAATCATCTAGTAAACCATCTTGAGGCTGCAAGGTTCGAAAATATAACTTGGAATTATGTAGAAACAGATACATCGGGTAAATTTTTAGATAAAATCTTTAGGCGCTTGAGTTTTACTAAGTCAATAAGCTACCCACGTATTGAAGTAAGGGCGAGGAAGTGGCATGGCACATTATAATAATTTTTGGACAGAAGAGCACCCACAAAAACAGCCCAAATAAAGGAATTTAATAGTAATAATTTAGTAATTGCTGTTTACCAAAAAGTAAGCTAAGGTTGGAGGAATAACCTATAGAATCACAAGCAGGAACAAACACGTCCAACAAGAGTGAACTCATAGTTAGATTAGGATGTCTCCTAACTGGGATCTGTTTAGTTTATGTTGCGCATCTTAATTGGACAAGAGGGACAGTTTATGTGCATCTTGATGTTATGATTCTTGACTTCGCTGCTTATCTTCTCGGATTTATTCTTCTTATGTTTGCATTAACAAATTATCAAAAGGTAATGCAGTATGGAAGCAAAATTATTTTTTCCTCACTAATTTTTCTCCTAATATTCAACACTTACGTTTACATCACTGCAGTTATGCAGCTTTATGGGACAGATGCTATAGCGTTCAGCCATTATGCAGTCATATTGTTGCTGGAGGGGAAAAACCCCTACGCTCAATCACTTGTACCTGCGCTTGAACGGTTCAATGTGCCGCTGTACTTTTTGACGCCTACAATCAGTGGTGGATGGATTGAGAATTTGAATTATCCTGCACTTCATTTCCTAATTTTTGTACCGTTTGTTTTATTAGGTCTTTCAGATATGAGGTGGGTAATTTTTATCTTCCATCTTGCGACGCTAATTGTGATATATTTTGCTACTCCAAAAAAATTAAAGCCGGTAATTTTGGTACCACTTTTTGCTTTTCCAGATTTAATGGATTTTACTGGCGGCGGGGTAACGGACTTCTTATGGGTTCTTCCTATTGTTTTGATGGCAATTTATATGGAGGATATAAAGAAATCAGCAATATTCTTTGGGTTAGCGTGCGGGATTAAACAAACTCCTTGGATGTTAGCGCCGTTTATTCCTATTTGGATTTGGAAGAAAAGAAGCGATTTACCAAGTAGGCGTAGATTGGCGGAGATAGGAAAATTCACATTGATAGCTGCGATTACATTTTTGTTGCCGAACCTTTATTTTATGGTTATTAATCCTGGGGCGTGGTTTTCTGGCGCATTTTCACCTATAATAGCGGGGCTTATTCCATTTGGGCAAGGCTTCTCAACGTTATCACAGGCTGGTACTGTTAATTTAGCTGCAATGTTTTTCACGATTGCAGTTGTGTTAGTTTTGATCGTGCTTATGTTAAACTATTACATTCATTTCGATAAGCTGGAGTATGCTTTATGGGTATTTCCAGCCATAGTTCTATGGTTTTCCTACCGGAGTTTACAGAACTATTTTGTATATTGGATTCCACCGCTTCTAGTCGCGTTTGGGGCATGGTATGAGAAATTTGTTGAGAAAGAGGAGAGTTAAGTGTTAGTTAAAATTGGTGATATGAAAAAAATTGTTACTTTGTCTTCAATTTTAATTTGCGTGCTACTGATGATTTTTTTTGCATATCAATTTCGAGTAGAGCGTACACTATCAATTGAAATTGTTGGCAATTTATCAGATGATGAGGGAATTGCGAAAGTGACGGGGCTTACTGTAAAACTGAGTAATCATGGTTCATCGTCAGTCGAGCCGAGGTTTTCTGTTGTCGCGGGGGAATATCCGTATTATTGGGATATAGAAAGCGGTCCAGAGATCCTAGGTGCTGGGCAGTCAGCTATCTACGTATTGCATGCTGATCATATAGATAAGGGAATTCCAGATAAGCAACCATTCATTGTTAGGGTCAATGACGTGCATAGTAGTGTGTATTTCTCTTCAAGGCCAATGACATTGCATCTTGAAACCTTGCCACTTATAGCAAATTCGAAGTTTAAGTTTTGGATGATAGATCACGGAACTGGAATGAATAAACCGAGTGGCTGGGAAGCATCGCCTCTTGTATCTTGGGGCGCTAAGGCTTACACATCCCATGAAGTTGTAGACAATGAAAATGTATTGAAACTGACTGTGAAGAAAGATGTATCTTCTTCAGATTGGGCGACTATGCAAGTTAAGCAAATAATAAAATTCTCCAACAAAACGATTGGGATAATGGTATACCCAACATTTAGTTATGAGGGGGGCTCTGAACCTAAAGATGTATACGGCATTGAAATCAATGATGGAATACATATGATATGGTATGTGTTCTCAGATGTTAATGAGGGAACATATACTGTAAGTGCCTATCATTCTGTCTGGGTAATTAAAACACCGCTTAACGAATGGTCTTATCGTGAAATAAATTTCACCCAACGATATCAAGAATTGAGTTGGGAGATGCCTAGGTACGTATACTTCACCTGCATTGTAGGCACACGTCTTTCAGGTACCTATTCTGGCTATTTTAGAGGAATAGCCACTTAAGCATGAAAATTCTGCAGAAATATTTGTCAAAAAATAGGAAATACGGAATAAAAGGTTGGAGGACTTAAGCGGATGAAATTACGTACTACATTGATTGTAGGTGCGATTATAAGAATTGTAATGATGCCGTTTTTCGGCCATCCGTTTGATACTTGGGCTTGGTATGGCGTTGCTGTTGGTATAGTTCAAGGTAGCTCTTATATTCATTTCCCACCAATGTGGTATTACACGCTAATTCCGTTTGCGTATCTTTATGATTGGGCTTCAAGAATATTCCCAATAAAACCTGTACCTATTTCTTCTATCCCACAACCAATTAGACCTGAACCACAATGGGGCATTACAGTTGCGCCAGGATTACTGTTTAATACTGTTGTTAAAATTCCGTTTTTAATTTCCGATCTAATTATCGCTGTAATGTTGTATAAGATCATTATTGAACTAACAAGAAATGAAAAAGTTGCTGGAAAAGCTGCAGCTATTTTGCTTTTAAACCCATACTTAATCTGGATATCAATTGGATGGGGAATGTATGATAGTTTACCAGCATTATTTTCAATAGCGGCTATTTTCTTCCTATTAAAGAAGAGAATTGGACTATCTGCACTCTGTTTAAGTATCGCAACCGTATACTCGATTTATCCCATAATTTTCTTTATCCCTATGATTATTTATCTTTGGAAAACAGGCGCAATTTCAGTTAAGAGGAATTTTATTGTAACTTTCACTGCAATTTATTTTGCTGTATCACTCCTATTATTTGCTCCCACATTTGAAAGATTCTTGAGCTTCTCAGGAGCCATAATATCTAGCGTAGCTGCAGGCGCGACGCCATATACTGAAACCGCGCCTGGCTTAACATATTGGTCGATAATTCTAGTTGTACCATCCATGGTTAGCTTTGCTCCAATTGTTTTAGCAATCTCAGAGATACTGCTCGTGTCTATTGTTTATTTCAAAGCTTTGAAAATGAAGGCTGAAAACAGTGTTTTTGATTTAGTTAAAATCGAACTTCTATGCCTCTTAGCCATTTATTTATCGCAAGAGAGAATAAGTGAACCGTTTTTTGTGTGGGCATTACCATTTATTGTGCTTGTTTGTGTGGGTGACCGTAGACAGGAAATTATCTACTGGACACTCTCTTTTATTGCTTTAACCTATAGCGTGATAAATGCTATTTTTCCGTTGTATTTATTATCTGTAAGTCCATGGATAGGCGACTTTCTTGTTAATATGATGCATGCTCTCAGTTTCACACATGGATATATTGGAGCATACATTCTTGTTATTCTAGGTTCTTCGTTCTCAATTTTGACTGTTGTGCTATTTCTGGAAACTCTTTTAAAGCCGCAACTGAAAACTCCTCAATAAATTTCGCTAAACACCAAGAAGATGCCCGATAATGAACCCTGATCCAGTAACGAAAAGATTTAGAGAGAATCCGCCGTTGATACTGGTTCTAATTGCTTTGATTCTTATAATGGCAAGTGGCGTAATTTTAATTTTAGGTAATTCTTCACTTGCTAATGATTTTACTTTGGTTGCTTATGTTCTACTTGCAGTAGGGGTTTTAGGTCAACTGGTTTGGGTAGCCTATGAGGAGAGACGCGTAAAGCCTGCTCCAAAGTAAAATTATGCCCCAGTTTAATAATTATGCGGAAAGTGTAAAAAACGTTTAAATAATGAGTACGAAGTAACGGTTTGACGTACACGGCTTTTACCTAGATTAAAAAGAGGTTGCTGTAGTGAAGTTATCAGTAATTATTCCTGCTTATGATGAGGTGGACAGCATAGCTAACTGTATTAATGAAACATTGGAAACTATGAAACAGCTTAACCTTGACTATGAGATTATCGTAGTTGATGATGGAAGTAAAGACGGTACATATAAAGTGGCTAAAGAAATTGAAGAAAGAGATCAATCAGTAAGAGTTTTTCAGAATAATCCGAATATGGGTAAGGGTTACGCTATCAAAGAAGGATTTAGGCATAGTACAGGTGACTTAGTGGCTTTTTTGGATGCTGACCTTGCATTACACCCACACCAGTTAATTAATTTCGTGCCTAAAATGAAGTATGCAGATGTAGTTGTTGGATCGAAAAGACACCCCAAGTCTGATATAAGCTATCCTTTACACCGCAGATTTTTGAGTAAAGGCTTCAATGTTCTTGCTAAAACTATGTTGGGTCTACCATTAAGCGACACGCAATGCGGCTTTAAACTATTCAGACGGCGAGTACTTGAAAAAGTTTTACCGGATATAGCAGTTAAGAAATACGCTTTTGATGTAGAATTATTAGCCGAGGCGCAGAGAAGGAATTACAAGATAATTGAAATGCCTGTTCTACTTAATCACACGCATGAGCGAATTGGGGTTAAGGATATGTTCAAGATGAGCATCGATTTATTCGCAATATTTTGTAGAATGAACCACGTTAAATTGTGGCATTATCTTAATAACAATAAGCTCTTTTGCAAAATCGCTGGCTTACGATGATATGGCCACACCATTGAGGTGGCCTTATTCTACTTAATTTGTGACTACTACTTTTTTAGGGTAAATCTATTAGTATCAAGAGTTAGTGAGTTTTACTTAAATGGCGCCTAGTATCGGTTAAAATATCATTATGAGTGAATACTGATGGAAAGACTGCGGATACTAGTATTTAATTGGAAAGACATCACGCATCCAAATGCAGGTGGAGCTGAAGTGTACACGCATGAGGTGGCTAAACGATTCGTGAAGTGGGGGCATGAAGTAAACTTAATTTGTGGAGCATACCATGGTGCAAAAACTGATGAGTACATTGATGGTGTAAGAGTACATAGGACTGGTGGAAGAATTAGGGTATATTTGGATGCCCCCCTACTCTATATGCGAGATTTTCTGTTTAGAGTAGACGCTGTCATTGATGAGATAAACACCATCCCATGGTTCACACCCCTTTATGTTCCTGGGAAAAAAATAGCGTTTGTACATCAGTTAGCTAGAGAAGTGTTATTTTATGAACTGCCTCCTATACTTTCAAGTCAACTATATAAAATTGAGCCGAAATTCTATAAGTTTTATCGCAACATTCCCTTTGTCACGGTTTCGGAAAGCACGAAAAATATGCTTGAAAAATTTCGAATACCAAGTAAGCATATTCGCATAATACCTAATGGGCTAAATCTGGTTAATGTAAATGAAAAAATAAGGAAAAGTGAAAGCCCACTTATTATCTATGTTGGAAGAGTTGTTAAATTTAAGATACTGCAAACAGCTATCAAAGCAATGGCGAAAGTAGTTAAGGAAATATCATCAGCCAAATTCGTTATAGCTGGGCGCGGATATGAGGATTATTATTCGGAATTAAGGCAGCTTGCAAGTCGATTAAACTTATCAAAAAATGTAGAATTAATTGGATCTGTATCGGCTGAAGAAAAACAACGATTGTTAGGAAGCGCATGGGTACTTGTCTATACATCTGTACTAGAAGGGTGGGGCCAGACGGTTATAGAGGCTAATGCACTGGGTACGCCTGCTATAGCCTATGATGTACCTGGCTTGCGTGATGCTGTTGTTGATGGTGAAACAGGCATACTTGTACCATGTGGAAACTCAGAAGCTTTGGCGGACGCTATTGTAAACGTTTTGAGCGATGATGGGTTAAGGAAAAAGCTGTCTAATAATGCGGTAAAATGGTCTATGAATTTTAGTTGGGATAAAACAGCTAACAAGTTCTTGCAAGTAATTAAAGGGTTTGCGTGAGTGTGACCGGAGAAGACTTTATGAATGCTCATCCGCTTGTTTCGTTGATTATTCCCACATACAATTCCGCAAATACTATTGAAAATTGTTTGAAGTCAATAAAAGAACAAACATATGAGAAAATAGAAGTGATAGTGGTTGATGATCATAGTATCGATGAAACCAGGAATATAGCTGAAAAATATGGCGCCAGAGTGTTGATTAAAGGTCCAGAGAGGAACCCTCAAAGAAATTTTGGTGCACAACATGCTAGAGGTGATTACCTATTTTTCATAGATTCGGATATGGAGTTAACTCGAAGAGTTATGGAGGAGAGCGTCAACAAAATTAAGAGGGAAAAGGCGCATGCGCTAATAGTGCCCGAAATTTCGGTAGGTGAAGGTTTCTGGTCAAAGTGCAAAGCTTTGGAAAAATTATGTTATGTCGGAGAGGACACCATAGAGGCCCCTAGATTTTTTGATAAGAGGGTATTTTTTGAGGCGGGCGGTTACGATGAAGATATGATTGCTGCCGAAGATTGGGATTTGCTTCTCAGAGTAAGAAAAGCAGACTACAAAATAGCACGAATTGACTCTGTGATAAAGCATAATGAAGGCAAATTAACCTTATGGCGTTCCGTAAAGAAAAAATATTATTATGGCAAAACGATTGGCAGATATCTTCAAAAACATCCAGAGGTTGCGCGTAGACAGCTTTCCCCATTTAGAGTGATGCTTTTTGTTAAAAAACGTAAGATCTTAGCTCATTCACCATTTCACGCTGCAGGATTATTTTTCCTTAAGTTTATGGAGTTTATAGCGATAAATATGGGGACATTGGTGGGACAATAGAAGTGAAGATAGGTGTGATTATAGATGAGCTTAAACCTGGAGGCACTCAGAGAATAGCGATTAATGAAGTTAAGTGGCTTAGAATTTTAGGTCACGATGCAAAACTGATAGTAATCCGCCGCCAGGCTAATCAAGCTATAAAAGATGAAGAATATGTACAAAAAATAGCTGAAGACCCTATTCCAATTTTATTTCTTTCAGATAGGTTTCCAAGAATTTTTAGATTATCGTTTAGATTTCCAATATTCCGCTTTTTCTCTTCATTTCATTTAACAAGCCCGTTATTAGCATCCTTAACTTTGAATGAAAAATTTGACATTTTAATCAGCCATGGTACATATACTTGTTTTACAGCAGAAGCGATACGAAGAATTCACGCTATACCATACGTAACGTTTGTACATGATACCGCAACCTACATTTTATCAAAGGCCTATGCTAATACCTCGTTGGCAATGCTGACGGCATTAGGCACGTTTATTGACAGAAAAACTATGAAGAATGCGGTATTAATCTTAACGCAATCGAATTTCACTATGAAGCAGGTGAAAAGAATCTATAACCGAGGAAGAGTTGAAGTGGTTTATCCTGGATGTAAGCCTGTTGAACATTTGCAAAAAAAACGAGAGAACATAGTATTGATGTACACTAGATGGGACCGGGGAAAAAATCCGTTTCTTACGGTTAAGATAGCACAACGGTTGAAGAATACCGATGTCAAAATTATTGTGGCAGGAACATGGAGCCAAGAAAATGTACGTAGTGAGATTATTAGAGAATTAAAAATGAGCGGATTAAAGGATAAAGTAGAAATTATAGATGAAATTGACGAAAATGAGTTAGAAAATCTGTTTTTAAAATCCAAGGTATGGATCCATCCAATTGTTGAAGCATTTGGCATGAGTGCTCTTGAAGCAGCTGCACATGGGTGCCCAATAATTATGCCTCAAGGATCAGGTGTAACTGAACTGTTCACAGAAGGCCTCCACGGATTTTTCCCTAAAGAAGGAGATGCTGATTCATATGCTGATTACATAATCGAGCTAGTATCAAATGAGGAATTAGCATTAAAAATGGGCTACGAGGCTTGGAACGTATCTAAAAAATACACATGGGAAAATCATGCTAAAAATCTCGTAAGAATCTTAGAAGATCGACCTAGGACAAAACAACGGAATGCGACGATTAATGCCTGAATTACATGGTGCGCCATAAATCTTTGGCAAATATATTTATCTGTTATTTGCCTGTTAAATCCCTGTCCGTAGTGTCATTTATGTACACCACGTTTGCACCTTGATATTAACTATGGATGAGTGGGTGCCCCTGGCATCTGCGTTATATCAAAACTCGTAGTGTTATATATGTGCAGTACAGGTGCGCCTTCTATTCTAATTATGTGAGCAGGCTTCAAATTTTTTCGGCAATAATCAATAACGCGATTATACCAAAGATAAAAATTTGGGTTGAACATTATGTAGTCTACTCGCCTTTCAAAGTAGGTTGAGTCGATTATTTTCAAGTCAGACCTAGTAAAATAGTAAAGGTACCAAAGGCGATAAGGGGCTATAAGTATTGTAGTGTTTATGTGTGCATATTCATTCAGCCAACGCGCCCCTTCAGAATATGCTTGCCACCAATAATCAACATCAAATTTCCCATAAGCTCCTTTAACGCCTCCTACTAATTCGTTATAGTAGCTCATCTCGTAGGGATGAATCTGATACATAGCTATGAAGCTTGGAACCGTAATGAGACCGATGATTAACGCAGCGGAAAGCATTTTCACTAAATGTTGCGAGTTAGGATGTCTAATTGAGTGAGAACGAATGTACGTGTATATCCACGAGGCGCCTATTCCAGCGAGGATGCAGAAAGCAGGAATGACCTCTGTGAAAAGGCTTGTGCCATTATAAACTGGAAAAATGCTGGGTAGACTGCTTCTTATTATCGATACTCCGAACCATAGTAAAACCAATATCGACGCTTCATCTTTAAAAGACCAGGAACGTTTCAAGGCGGAAACCCCGCCAGTGATGGCGAGAAGGAGAATCGGTATAGGCGTAGTTACGGCTAACATAACTATTGCATAATGCCAGGGTAGGTTTTTTTGTGTATAGAGAATTTGCCCGAAATAAAGTACAGCCCAATTTCTATTTTGAAAATATCTTGAAACTGCAAGCAGGTTGTTGATAGGATCCAACCAAAGCCACGACCAAGCGAGAAAGAAGATTGCGATGCCGATTACAGGATAAAACAACAGCGAGATTGTGAGCTTGGATTTTAAATTAATCTTATGCAGTTGAGTTAGGAGAAGCCAGCTATAAATTACAAAGAGAACGGTGAAAGCCATTATTCTTGAGGCCAGCGTTAAACCGAAGACGATGGAGGAGGAGGCTATCCATTTCCAGTTTTTTTCAGTTACTCCCTTCCAGAAAAGTATGATTGTGAGCGCATATAGTGCAGCGAACGGCACATCTTTCATATCCAAATGCGCTTCCCCGAAAAATACTGGAAGAAAAGCTAACGAAAGCGTAGCGGAAACAGCTGCAAATCTACCGTAAACTTTTGACGCAAAGTAATAGACGACTAATAAAGCTAAGCCAGCGAAAACGGGTATCAATAGACTGTGACTGATTAGCCAAGATTCAGTATATCGGAAACCTATTGACAGATCCCAGTATACACCTCCAGCCACTGGAAAAAGAAACCATGGAATAGCTTCAACAACGTACAAAAATGGTGGATCAAACGGTATACCAATTATCTTGGCTAGAGTTGGTAACGATATTTTACCAGTGTAGTATAGCCAATATGTGTCACCAGCACCAAAACAAGTTACAGAATCTATCCCTGAACCGTAGCCTTTCAATGTAAAAATCCCGACAGCAATGTAGCCTAATACAATCGATATCCCTAAAATCCAATCCTTACGGTTTAGCTTCAACATCATCAGCATCTATCCATTCTAGCTAGGTCGTTATTTAAAATTTAAACTAATTTAGAATATCTAACATAAAACAGAGGGGGAAGAGAAGAGCTCATTTCAACCTTTCCAAACTACCCTAGCATCCAATATAAAGAGAAAAAATGGTGCATAGTTATATACGAGGGGAAGCCCCTTGAAAAATGGCTGAAGAGAAATCGAGACTGGCGTTGAGTAATGTCTGGTAAGCAACCCTTAGTATCTATTGTGATACTAAATTTTAATGGCAAGGAATTTTTAGATGGATGCTTAGGATCAGTTCTGGATACTGATTATTCAAACTTCGAGGTAATTTTTGTCGATAATGCCTCAACCGACGGAAGTTTAGAGTACGCTAAAGAAAGATTTGGAAAAAATCCTCATCTAAAAATTATCCAAAATACTGAAAACTTAGGATTTGATGAGGGAAGCAATGTAGGGGTTAGAGCCGCTTCAGGAGCTTACATAGTTTTTCTAAATAACGATACAGAAGTGAATCCTCAATGGTTAAAAGAGCTTGTTCAATTAATGGAATCCGATTTAGGCATAGGGGCATGCCAAAGTAAATTATTGTTGCTTGAAGATTCTACACGATTCGACTGTACGGGTGGCTTACTGGATTATTTCGGTTTCCCTTATGGGAAGGGGGATTTCCAAAAAGATGCTGGGCAATATGATAGAGTCGAAGAGATATTCCATGCTAAGGGGGCTGCTATGACTGTTAGGCGGAAAGTTCTTGAAGAAGTTGGATTATTCGACCCGAAATTCATTTTTTACTATGAGGAGGTTGACTTATGCTGGAGAATTCACCTGAGCGGGTATAAAGTTGTTTTCGTACCAAAATCAGTAGTGTTGCATGCGGGGGAGAAAAGTACGGCAAAACAGCCTTCACCTGTAAAAACTTTCCATGCAACAAAGAATCATCTATTAATCCTGTTAAAGAACTACGGTCGCAAGAAATTGTTTGAATATGTCCCAATCATAATTTTTCTGCGATTAACTGAAGTATTGTTTCTAATTTTAAAACGACAGCCTGAGTTGTCTTTAGCTAAAATAAGGGCTTTCATTTGGATTCTAATGAATTTCAAGTATATTTGGCAGGAACGTATGAGAGTTCAGCGTTTCATAAGGCGAGTGCCGGATAAAGAAATAATGAAAGTTATGGAGAAACCATATTTCCCGCGGCTGTATTCTCACCTATCTCAATTGTATGTTACTTAAGGAGCGGTAAAAGTTGAGAGTACTAGGTATAATTACGAACCCAGTTGGTTGGGGAGAGATTGGACTGGTAGGTGGTGGTGAAATAAGGGCTGTGGAGATATTTAGAAGATGGCCAGAATGGAAAATTGATATAGAAACACTTGAAACTTGGCCCGCAACTTCGCTGAGATACGCGGCCAGTTACATTGTTCATGAGCTTAAATTACCCTTAAAAAGGGGAGGCGCGCTAGCGGACGCGATAAACGCCATTACATGGATTCTCAAAGGGCTAGCACCACTAACTAAATTCAGAAGAATGGGAAAGCAATTTAATGTCGTTATTGCCTCGACAAGCAACATAAGTGATGTGGCTCTCGCTTGGCTCAGCAGCAGATTGTTATCTTCACCGTTTATTGTAGTTTTTCAAGTAACATGTTACAACCCTTCACTTTCTACAACATATAAGATGATGAGAGGAGAAGGAAACAGAATAGTAGCATCCATATTTAGATCACTAGGGGCCGTATTGACGCTGAAACTGTCCAGAAAGGCGTCTGGTTTTATTTGCCTATCAAAGCCCGTAGCAGATATACTTGAAGTTGCAGGTTTCCCGAAGAATAAAATTTTAATTAATGGAATGGGTGTCGATCTCAAACGAGTGAAAAATGCTGAGGGAAAAGAAAAGGAGCACGATGCAATATTCCTCGGAAGGGTTGAAAAGAGTAAAGGAATAGCTGACCTTCTGGCAGCATGGCAAAATATTACTAAAAAAAGGGCACGTGCACGGCTTATAATTGTGGGATCTGGTAGCTACCTAAGCGAAGCAGAGCAGTTAGCAAGTAATTTAGGGATAAATGAAAACGTTGAGTTTACTGGCTTTGTTCATGACGAAGAAAAATACGTGTACCTAAAAAAGAGTAAACTGCTTGTTTTTCCCACAAAAGCAAGAGAAGGATGGGGAATGGTGGTAGCAGAAGCAATGGCTTGCGGACTACCAGTAGTATGCTATGATAACCCAGCACTGGTGAATGTTTTCGGTGATTGTAAAAGCGTTCTTTTCACCTCCACTGGGGATGTAGATGAGCTTTCCAGCAACATTTTGAAAATGCTAGAAAATGAAAAAATGCTTAAAGAATACAGTGAACTTTCAAAAGAATGCTCGAAAAATTACGATTGGGACGTCGTAGCCAAACGTGAGCTTGAAATTATAAAAAGTGCGGTATAACTCACATATTAAGAGATGAATTCAATGCTCATCCAGTCTCAAGAGGGAAAATTAACGCGGATTCTAGTGTTATTTTGGCATCCCCACTCGTTTGTGGCTATTGCTGGCGGTTTTAAAGTAGCGAATGAGGTATTAAAAAGAACTCCTGCCAATGTTGAAGTGGACACTATAGATACTAAGCCATCATTCTTGGAAGGCAATTCTCAAGTGCAGATTTTTGAGTATAAAGTGCCTGATGCTGTTTGGAAAATAGAACGTAGATCATTTGCTTTCGGAAAAGTGCTTGAATTTCTACTTTCCATAATCTTAGCCATGGTTCTTGCTTTAAAACTCGTCCGCAGAAGGAGATACAATCTCATTTACGTGCCATGCGCTGAGTTATTAAACATGACACTTATAGCAACTGCGTTGAGATTTCTATTTCATATTAGGGTTTTACAGGCAGTTTTAAGCATAGAAGCACTGCCGCATACATCTGGTAATGTATATTCTCAAAGAAGAGAAGAGGGATATTCAGTGGCAGTTGCGTTGTTAAGTTATATTGGAGGGCTATTCCCGTTTAATATATGGCTGCATAACAAGTCTGATGCCATATTAACTCACAGCCAGCATGTAGCACAGAAAATTAGTTTATCTGGGATAAATAGGAACATCAATGTTGTTCCAACAGGAATTGACTACAAATTCATAAAGGGTATTCCAATTCAAAAAAAGATTTATGATGGAATTTTTATAGGCAGGCACACGCCCGAGAAAGGCGTATTTGATATAGTGAAGATGTGGAAGATAGTAGTTGAAAAACTTCCGAATGCTAAGATAGCGTTAGTAGGATCAAGCGATGAAATAACTATTAGGAGGTTAACTGAAGAGATACAAAGATACGGTCTTGAAAAAAATATAGTTCTGTTCGGAACAGTTTCAGAGTATGAAAAGGTCAGCTTATTAAAACGGAGCAAAGCTGTAGTATTTTTAAGCTATATTGAGGGGTGGGGGCTTGTACCGATAGAGGGGTTAGCGTGCGGCTTACCTGTTGTCGCTTATAATCTACCAGTCTACATGGAGCATATTGGTAGATGTGAGGCTGCATTCCTTGTTCCAGTAGGCGATTATAGAGAAGCTGCAAAGAAGCTAATCGATATTCTGGCTAAAAATGGGAGGGAACTATTCGAACTTAGCCAGAGGGCTGAAAGGTTTGCACGTCAGTATGATTGGGATGAGTTGGCTGAGGATACGTTTAAAGTTTTAAGGAAAGTTGCTTGGTCACCATAAGTTATTAGATTCGTCGCTGAATATTTCAGAAAGTGAATAGGAAAAAGTAGAGATGAAAAATTGCAAAATAAACTTGATTATTTCCATAGTACGAATCACGTAATTTTCAAACTTATCGGGGACGAAAAGAAGATACTTGATGTGGGATGTGGAACGGGAAGATTATTGGAGGAATTAAAACAGAAAAAAGGGTGCTATGTAGTTGGCATTGAGGCTGATAAGGAAAAGGCAGATGTAGCCAAAATGAGATGCGACAGTGTGATAATAGAGGATGTCGAGGAGTTAAAGGAGAATATATTCGATGTAAAGTATTTCGATGTGATAGTATTCGAGGATACGTTGGAACATTTAAAAAATCCTCAGATAGTCCTTGAAAAATTTAGACGATACTTGAAAGATGATGGATACGTTCTTATTTCAATACCAAATATCGCTAACTGGACTATTAGGCTAAAGTTGCTTACTGGAAAATGGGGTTACAAAGATTTAGGCATTTTAGATAAAACTCATTTAAAATTCTTCACTTTAAAGACAGCGAAAAGGATGGTGGAAGATAGCGGATTCAAGATAATACATACAAGCTGTACATCAGGTTGGAATTGGATAGATTGGAGGATGCCATTTAGAAACCCCGCTAATATTTGGAAGGGACTTCTTGGGTATCAATTTATCTTTAAGGCGATTAAGAGCAAATAAGATGAACGCAGTGTGCGACCCAATGTTAAACGCTTCTAAAAAAATAGGCGTATTAATGCTAACAGATTCCTTTCTGCCAATTATAGGCGGTGTTGAAACTCAACTTGAATGCTTGATTAAGGATCTACGGAAAAAACAAGAATATAGAATATTTGTGGTTACATTCCTGCCACCTAGTTTATCTAAAATACTAAGAATGGAGCATCTGGAGAGCGCCCCAAAATTTGAGAGGAGTTCAGACTTAGAGATTATGAGGGTGCCGTTCACAGACTTTGGACTCTCAGCTATTGTAAACAGGAGAAGGAAATATGTCTGCAATCTGCTATTATTTCTTGAGATGTTTCTTTTCGCATCAATATTCATTTTGCCCCGGAGGGAGAAAATACAGATAATACATGCCCATACTCACACAACGTTACTTGCCGCTAGGTTTCTATCACTGATTTATAGAAAGAACATCGTAATGACTCTGCATGTCACGTATGGCTTCAGAGAAGTTGGGAAAACAACACGCCTATTCTCAAAGATCCTTTTCTCCAACACTTATATGATAGCTGTTTCCCAGTTTGTTGCGAATGATTTAATGGCGTTGGGTTTGGCAAAAGAAAGAATATCTGTTGTGCCACATTGGGTTGATTTAGAATTATTCAAACCTAGAGGTAAGCGTAAAAGTAAAACTATCTTGGGATTTAAAGATATGTTTGTCACGCTTTTCGTAGGGAGGCTTGTACCTGAAAAAGGTGTAAAGGAATTTGTCGATGTAGCAGTATTGGCAGCAGATATAAAATCAATAATATTTGTTGTAATTGGAATGGGTCCTTTAGCGGATTACGTGAAGGAAGTTGGAAAAAAAGTAAAAAATCTGAGGTACATAGGGTGGGTACCTAACGATGAACTTGGAGTGTATTATAGCGCCGCTGATGTCATGGTGTACCCATCAGTTACTAATGAAGCGTTTGGACGAACTATAATTGAGGCATTAGCGTGCGGAACACCAGTTATCGGAGCGAATAGAGGAGCTATTCCTGAAATAATAGATTCGTCTGTTGGCTTTATTGTCCAGCCAATTCCGTCTGAGATCAAGGAAAAAATACTTTTCCTCTACAATAATAGCGATTTTTTAAGAAAGTTGACAGAAAGTTGCAGGGAATATGCACAGGAACATTTTAGTGAAAAGAATACCGAATTCCATGAGGAAATTTATAAATCGCTAGTTAATCCATTGCCACAAAGATCATGTACCTATTAAATGGAAGAAGAGTATTTAGCATGGTAGATAAAAACAGGCAAAAGAGCAGTACACCTTGGATTGTCCTTATACGCTCAGATCAATTTTATACCACTGCCATGTATATGGAACGCGCTCTAATTAAGGAATTTAATGTCATATCACTTAGAGTCAACGCCACAAGCTTGTTAGATAACATTAGGGCATTTTCACCAAAAGCGATTGTGGAACTGTTAGATAAGACATGGAGATTCAAGCGTGCTACTAGTTTTATTGAGCCTGATTTAATTCTTGTAGTTGATCCTGTTCGGAAGGCGTTTGATTTCAGCCGCATAAATGCCCCAACTGCTTATTATGCTATTGACAATCATACTGGTTTTGAAAGCCATTTCAAAGATGCAAGAGCACAGGAATATGATTACTTATTTGTAGCTCAGAAAGACTGGATACCAAAATACAGGGAGCGGAATTGCAAAAATGTGTATTGGTTGCCCACTGCATGTGATCCTGAGATACATAAACGTTATGATCTACAATTGGTGCATGATGTATGTTTTATAGGAAATCCCTGGGAAGGCGTCCAGCCTACTCATATAGGGTATACTCGTAGCCAGTGGACTTCAAGGTTGAAAAGGGAGTTCAACGTTTTTGTGGGGAGACAGTATCTGCATGATATGGCTAAGACATACAGCCGGTCAAAGATAGTGTTTAACAAATCGCTACATGGAGACTTGAATATGAGGGTGTTTGAAACGTTATCCTGCGGACGTTTACTGTTAACTGATCGAATTGGTAATGGATTGGAAGAACTGTTCACGGACGGAAAGCATCTGGTAATCTATGATGAGTGGAAAGATCTTGTTGAAAAAATCAGATACTATCTGGAAAATTCAGATGAACGGGAGAATATAGCCTTATCCGGTCAAAAAGAAGCCCATCAAAAGCATACGTATGAGCATAGAGTGAGATTCTTGGTCAACACTGTTTTGTAGACAGGCTTAACTTAGAGATTGAGCATTTCTAAATCATCCTGTTATTTGCCTGTTAAATCCATTTTCGTAGTGTCATAAATGAACAATACATCTGCACCTTCGATGCTGACTATGTGAGTGGGCTTCAAGTTATTTAGACAATAAACAACAACATGAGAATTAGCATTCTGAGTCCATTCTAGTTCAGACACTAACATAATCATCACGTAGTCTACCCGTTGCGGAAAACTACTAGAATTAGTGTAGATGAGTTGTAAGTCAGGCCTTGTAAGATAGTAACCTACAATAAAATGGATGCCGGGCAAAACCTCTGGCACAAATACTTTAGCGTTTCTTACCGCATGTTCATTCAGCCAACGCGCACCCTCGGCGGCCACTTGGCCCCAGTAATCAGTTTCGAATTGTCCATAGGCTCCTTTAAATCCTCCGACAAACTCGTTGAAGTAACTGTACTCATAGGGATGAATCTGATACATAGCGATGAAGCTTGGCACAGTTATAAGACATATAATTACTATAGCGGAGAACGTCTTCACTAAATGCTGTGAGTTTAGATATTTAGTCGAATGAGAATGTATGTACGTGTAGATGCTTGAGGCTCCTATTCCAGCAAGAATGCAAAGAGCGGGCATGGCTTCTGTGAAAAGCCTTGTGCCATTGTAAACTGGAAAAATGCTTGTAAGACTGCTTCTTATAATCGAAACCCCGAACCATAATAGAACCAATATTGAAGCGTCATCCCGAAGAGACCAAGAACGTTTAAAGGCGGAGATTCCACCAATAAAAGCTAAGATAAGGATAGGTATAGGCGTAGTTATAACCAATGAAGCTAACGCATAATGCCAAGGTAAATTATCGTTTGTATAAAAAATCTTTCCAAAATAAAGCACGGGAGCATGACTATTTTGGATGAAACTTGCAACCGCAAGCAGGTTGTTAATTGGATCTAACCAGAGCCACGGCCAAGCGAGAAGTAAAACTATGCCACCAATTATAGGTAAAAGGGCCAACGAGATTGTAAGTTTAGATTTTAAATGAATTTTATGCAGTTGAGTTAGGAGAAGACAGCCGTAAACTACGAAAAGAATGAAGACAGCCTGTGTTCTTGAGGCAAGCATTAACCCGAAGACTATGGATGAAGCTGTTACCCATTTCCAGTTATTTTCAGATACACCCTTCCAGAAGAACACAATCATTAGCCCATATAGGGCGGCGAACGGCAAATCTTTCATGTTTATATGCGCCTCTCCAAAGAATGAGGGAAGAAAAGCTAACGCCAAAGTTGCAGAAATACCTGCGAACCTACCGTAAACCTTAGATGTGAAGTAATAGACAGCAAGCAAAGCCAAGCCAGCGAAAACAGGTATAAGGAGACTGTGCATAATGACCCAGGACTCAGTATGCCAAACACCTCCTGCTCTAATGTATTCGCTCCCAGGCATTGGAAAAAGAACCCATGGAATTGATTCAACAATATACAGAAACGAAGGATCAAATAGTATAGCTCCAAGAATGTTGACCAGTTGTAGTGAGGATATTTTACCAAGAAAGTATTGCCAATATGCATCGCCAGCCCCAAAACAAGTTTCAGTATCTACTACTGCGCCATAGTTTTTCAATGTGAAAAGAACGACAGCTATGTAGGCTAATGCAATCGATATTCCTAGAATCCAGTCTTTTCGGTTTAGCTTATTCATCATCATCTACGTTCTATTTCAACTAAATCGTTATTTAAAATTTGGACTAATTTAGCATGCCTAACATATAATGGAGGAAAAATAGCAGCTCATTTTAAACATTTCAAGTTGCCATGACCAGTGATATGAGGGAGTAAAAATGGCGTATAGTTAAATATGAGGGAAAGTTTCTTGAAAAATGGCTGAAGAGAAATTAAGACTGGCGTTGAGTAATGTCTAGCAAACAACCCTCAATATCTATTGTGATACTAAATTTTAATGGCAGGGAATTTTTAGATAGATGCTTAGGATCAGTTCTGGGTACTGATTATTCAAATTTCGAGGTAATTTTTGTTGATAATGCTTCAACTGACGGAAGTATTCAATTTATTAAGGAAAAATTCGGCAAAAACCCTCGTCTTAAAATAATCCAGAATAAGAGGAATCTGGGCTTCGCTGAAGGGAACAATATAGGAGCGAGAGCCGCAAAAGGGGAGCTCATAGTATTTTTAAATACGGACACCAAGGTACCTCCTAACTGGCTTAATGAATTGATGAGGACCATGGGGTTTAATCTGGATATTGGTATTTGTCAAAGTAAGCTAATGTTCATGTATGATAAAAATAAACTAGAATCGGCTGGCGGCTTCATCGATTATTACGGTTTTCCATACATGAGAGGTGGAGAGGAGAGTATACGTGAAAACGTTAGCGACATATTCTTTGCTGAGGGTGCTGCAATGATTGTTAGAAAAAAAGTTTTAGATGAAGTGGGACTGTTCGATCCAGCATTTTTCTGCTATTCTGAAGAAGTGGATTTATGTTGGAGAGCCCAGCTCAAGGGATATAGAGTGGTTTACGTGCCTACCTCAACAGTATATCATGCTGTACGCGGTACCGCCAGTAAATTTGGGGTAACAGAATTTGAGCAGTTTGCCAACTTTCACACCTATAAAAACATCATCTCAATGCTGTCAAAAAATTACGAGATAAATAACTTAGTAAAATATCTCCCAGTCAGTCTTACAATTATGTTTATTATTTCAATTTCCCCAATAAAATCGGGTAAATTTAACATAGCACTAATTCGATTAAATGCCTACCTAAAAGCGATTTACTGGAATATATTAAATTTCAAACATATTTGGAGAAAACGTTTAACAGTTCAATATTCCATAAGAAGAGAGGCTGATGAGAAAATAAAGGAAATTATGATAAGAAAACCCGTAATGCTACTATCTGCATAAACCATCTTTTAGGCTGCTAAACGCAATAAGAATATTATATCTTCACATTATTGATTTAGTTCAGAATTACAACACTAGAGAGATAAACCAACATGGTTGATGAAACGCATAGTTTACAAGTTGCTAAAGGTTCTATGTACGTGCTTACCCAAGGCATATTGGGCAGCATCTTTTCTACATTGTTTTTAATGGTTGTCACTCGGCTTTTATCTGTGAACGATATCGGGGTTATTTCAGCTCTCACTATGGTAGTGGCTTTATTCGGAACATTTGGAAATATTGCCATACCAAATGCAATTACAAAGTATATAGCAGAATTTGATGGAATGAAAAGGCCGGATATGACGAAGGCGGTATTCAATAAAGCTATTGAAATGGGATTGTTACTTGGTTTAGCTTCAGCCGTAACAAGTTTAATCATTCTCCAAAGCCTTTTAATCACTGTACTGCATAGCTCGATGAGTCAATTCATAGTCTATATGCTTTCGTTTAACGTATTTACATCAGTTTTTTCATCTTTCTTAAGCGGAGTACTGGGCGGCAAACAGAAGTTTAAAGAATTGATGATGATAGCACTCGTAGGAAGTACTGTATCAATCGGCATCACAGTTTTCCTACTCTACAAAGGCTTCGGCGTCTTAGGAGTCATAGTTGGATGGATCATAAACAGTACCCTTTCAATAATACTCATAGTTTTTATATTGTTTTCAACATTCAGAAATGGAAATGCTTCCACAGTACCTTCTCTTAATGCAAACCTAGTAAAATTTTCAATCCCACTATACTTTACAGCTATAATAAGCTACTTGCTGGGCTACGCGGATAAGTACTTAATAGCTCTCAAATTGAATCCGGCAAGTTTGGGAATTTATTCCATAGCTGTATCGGCTGCTGCAGTAGTATCTCTTATACCATCCTCAGTTGGAACAGCTTTATTCCCCAAACTCTCAGAGCTATATGGAGGCGCTGGAGATAGCGCGTTAAAAGAAGCGTCGATAAAAGCCTCCCGTTATATATATTTCTTATATGTCCCTGCGACGGTCGGACTAGCCGCCGTTGCTTACCCAACGATTACACTTTTCTTCGGCGACAATTATGGGCCGGGTGCATTAACAATAACCATAATCTCTGTAGCAATGGCGTTGTCCTGCCTTGGTACCGTTACAGGGTCTATTTTATTATCAATCGGAGCGACGCGTGTGATCTTAGAGGGAAACATTGCGGCAGTTTTGGCGGATGTTGCCATTTGTTTAACACTAATACCTACAGTAGGCGTCGTTGGGGCGGCCCTAGGAAGAGCTTCGATTTGGTTAGTTAGTTTTCTATATACCGCTTATAGGTTGAAACGTATTAAAGGACTGTATTTTGATTGGGAAGCGCTTGCAAAAGTGTGGATTGGATCGATGGTGATGGTTACAGTCGTCAGACTAGTTGAATTTCTTTACATGAGTAAATATCTACTTTTTGTGTACGTGCTTATCGGAGCTGTAGTTTATCTTTTCATGCTTAGGATTTTGCATGCTGTAAAAAAACAGGACGTTGAATTAATTAGAGCAATGTTACCAAGTAGTCTGAGGGTTGTATGGAATTCTTTTTCAAAGCTTCTGGTAAGTGATTAAGGTGGAATAGAGTCATGTTAAGAGCAGCAAATTATTCCAAATCATTGGCGATTGTACGTCCTTTAGGACATCATAGGTTAGATATTTCGGTCAATGAAAAATTCAACCCCTTTAAACGCATAATGTATTTGGCAGGAAATCTCGATCCAGAGGAGTGGGGTTGGCTCAATTTGCGTAGGATAGAATTAATAAATTTGAGAATGAAGCCAGTTTTTCTCTTCGATCCGCTTCGTATTAAAAGAGGGATTTATGGATCAACTTCTTGGGCTTACCTAGAAGGTTTAGAGAAGTGGCTAGAGTCTGCTGATTTTATAGATACATCTGAAGTTTATCCTTTTTTTAGCCGCCAGTGTGCCAATATTGCGAAAAAACTAAAGAAACCACTAATATGTTCAGTTATAGAAACGATACCTAAGCATATTTCCTCGCGAATTCCTCCTTACTCGTGGAACACGAAATTTGTTATAAAAAGAACGTCTTTGTTTGTTGTGCCTACAAAGCGGTCGAAGGAATATTTGTTGTCTCTGAATGCTGGAGAAGATAAAATTAAAGTTATACCGTTTGGAGTGGATACAGATATCTTTGCTCCCGCTTCAGGTAGAGGTTCTGATTATAACGTAAGAATTCTGTACGTCCGTAATTTAGATGCGATGCGAGGGATCCTCGATCTTCTTGAAGCATTCGTCATATTGTATAAGGAGCACAGGAACGTTGAGCTCTGGTTATGTGGAACAGGCCCATTGGAGAACGTAATAACGGAATACTCAAAGAAATATCCAGTTAACTATTTAGGCGCAGTATCTTGGCGAGATTTGCCAGAAATTTATAGAAAATGTGATGTTTTTGTTTGCCCAGGGAAAGATGTTTATCGATTTGGAGTTAAGGTATTTGAAGATGGGCAGTATACGGTAGCCGTTTTAGAGGCTATGGCTTCAGGTCTACCAGTGATAGTGAGTGATTCGAGTGCGTATCCTGAGATGGTGGGTCCAGATAACTTTGTAGTTAATCAGGGATCCGTAGATCAGATAGCTAATGCCCTAAAAATTCTAATAACGGATGCCGAAAAACGGAAAATTATCGGAAGAAGAAACAGGGAGAGAGTTGAGGAGATGTTCAGCGGAAGAAAACAATGTAGAGCATACGCTGAAGCCCTTATGCAATTAGCTTGACATGGGTGAAAAAATGCTGAAAAAATCTATATCCGTGTTGGCAGCACCTGCAGGCTATACTATAAGTGACAGGACGGGAACTGACCCGACAATAAGTTACGAACTATTACGTACATTAAATGACTTATTGAATGTAAAAATCTATGCGATAGCCAACAGGGTAGATGTAGAAGTCCCACTACCGAGGAGTATAAACCTAGTTGAAACACATTTGGAGCGTGGAGGAGGGATTTCTGAGCAGATTCTCTTTATGGCGGATTATTACAGGATTGCAAAAAAACTGCTCCATAGAATGAAGTTCTCGGTTGTACACCACATAACTTTTCAGCATGGTAATTTTAACCCTATTTTCATCTGGGGTCCGAAGGATGTATCTTTTGTAATCGGGCCAGCATATTATGACCCTCCTATTCCCCAAGAATTGATGGGGGATATGCTCGCAACTAGGTGGGGGCGTAGTTGGTCGGATATTTACAGTCCAAGGGAAATTTTAATGAGGGGGATAAGTTTCAAGTTAATTAGCTCATTAAATTTTATGCGTCAGCGACTATTTCTAGAAACATTAGACCGATGTGATGCAATTGTGGTGGTTAATAGTGCTGCGAAGAATTTTTACAGTCAACTGACAAGCAGTAGGAAAATAGAGGTCGTGCCTATAGGAGTTAAATCTCAAAGTTTTACGTTCACAACTCCTCCGAATAACTATGGCATACTAGCACCAGCTAATTTGATAAAAATAAGGGGTGTACAGTATATCATTAAAGCCATGCCGAAACTTCTTAAAGACTTCAAAGACGCAAGGCTTCATATTGTAGGCGATGGCCCTCAGCGGAATGAACTTATGAGACAGGCGGAACAGCTAGGAGTAGCTGCTCACGTCGAATTTCATGGGAGAGTTTCTCATAAGGAGATGCTGAATTATTACAGAAAGTGTAGAGTAATGTGTTTGGCATCGCTTCATCACACGTTTGGAAACGTGGTCATTGAGGCTATGGCCTCGGGGAGGCCTGTCATTACTACTGATACAGTTGGACCACGTGAAATAGTGATTGATAATGTAACTGGTTTAATAGTGCCTAGAGCCAACCCAGAAGCGTTAGAATTGGCTATTAGAAAAGTGTTTAGCGACTATGCTCTTACGTGCAAGATGGGTAGTGAAGGAAGGAAGATTGTTGAAAAAATATACGATTGGGAGATTGTTGCACGTAGATATTATGATGTCTATGAGCGCTTAACTTAGGCTTGGTCAAGTTTTATTAAAACTATCTATGAGTCGAAAATACACTTAGTCGCAAAAACTAATGTATTACTTAATCGATATTCTGTCTGAGTCTAGGGGGAAGCTTGACTCTTGAGGTATAAAGAACTTTTAATAGACGCCGTGTTTGGATTTTTGCTTCCAATTCTGGTAGGTTACGTAGCTCTTATACAAGTCTTCAAAACTCCAGGTTTCATCCTTTACTGGGACAATGCTTTCCCTTATGATCCCAAAAAGGCATTCACCCAGATTCTTTATCCTTGGCACTGGTACTCAAGTGCACCTTATGACCCCGTAACTGGTGTGATCTTCAATCTGTTATTCATGCCTTACGTCTGGCTTGGAGTCGCGCCTGAGCTTGCCAACAAGATATGGTTTCTACAAAACTTTGCATTAGCCGGCATTTCAATGAATATTGCCTCTCGCATTCTGCTTCCTAAAGTGGAGAGTAAACTAGCGTACTATGGAGGGTGCGTAACCGCCTCCCTATCATATATGATTACTGTTCCTGCGATAACATCTATCATCTCACCGCCACGAATGATTAGTTACTCAGCACTCCCTTTGGCTATTGCAATTTACATTAAAATGTTGGAGACTAAACGTAACATACTTCTGCGTAGTCTAGCACTCGTCTTCGCCATGGTTCTGGTTCAGGTTTGGTCTCCACTTTTGCCTATAATGATAGGAGTCATGGCTATGTATCAACTCTGGAGAGTAGTAATATCAGGTGGACAACGATACAAGGTTCTCGTAGCTGATCTGAAAGTTGATATTTTTGCGATTGCCTTATTCATCTTACTTAATTCCTATTGGTTCCTAGATCCTTTTGCCATAAGATTATTTACAGGTCGCTTCCTAAATTTAGAAAATGTATTTGGATCTTCCGCACCGCCACCTGCGGGGTTGGATATAAACACTTTAATGGGGCTTGGCGGATTTTTCTCGCTTCAGAATGTACTCACTTTAGATACAAGGTGGATTACATTACCCAGTAGTATTCTTTCGAATTTTTTAATGGTCTTAATACCAGTTATCGCTTTTATTCCAGCATTTCTATTTGTTAAAGAAAGAACTGATTTTAAAAATCTAATAATGTTTCATTTGGTGCTGGCATTGTTTTGTATAACATTTGGAGCTAAGAGTCCTCCGTTCGATTACCTTACAATTCTAATAGCTTCAGCCACTAACGCTACGGGTGACTTTGCTAGATTCCTAAACGAACCCGCTGGCTTAATTTTCACGTTAGCCTACTCGTATGCTTTGCTATCAGCTGTAGTAGCCACAATGATTCTAACACATATCAATAAAGCATTTCTAAATCTGAAGAACTTGGTTGTTAGTCGTACATCAAATATACGTTTCCGTAGGTCGGCTTCAAGCCTCTTTAAAATTGCCACCGTGTTTGTGCTTATTTTGATAGTGGCTGGATTTTTAGTGCCTAGGATTTTATATACCTCTTATCCCGGCTCAGGAAATCTGAGTGGCAATATGATTCCAGTACAGGTCCCACAGGAGTACATAGATGTTAATAATTGGCTGGCGGGTAGAGGAGGAATTGATAGAGTTTGTTGGCTACCTATGCCTAATGAAGTTTTATTTTCGTTTAATTGGGCTCAATACCCAATTACAGCTGATTGGATTCGACTAATATCATCGAAACCGTTATTGTGGAAGGGAAGTTTTTCCAGTTATGTTTACTCAGAAGAAATATTGGAAGGAAAAACGCAGCATTTAGGGAGCATTCTCTCTATTGCTGGAGTGAAATACATTGGAGTACACTACGATTTATCCCGATCTCAGCCTACTCTGTTTCCGTTGCAAGGACAAGAAAATGAAGAGATGGAAAGACTTGCCGCAGCTATGAAAAAGCAAAAAGATTTGACATTAGTTTATAGCAATGGTTTCATTCAGGTATTCGAAAACAAGATGTACGAATCTCCGATCATAGCAACTCAGTCCATAATGATTATAGTTGGAGGGTTCGACACCCTTACAACGTTAGCAGAGCAGGGTTTTGACCTGAGAAACTCAACCATAATCTTTGCAGATCAATTAAACAATTCCTACGTCAAGCGTTTAATCCCTTTAAGCAATTTAATAGTATTGGGCAGCGGTCAGGGAATTGAAGATTTATACCTTAGGTTTGCTCAAATCAGGTTTCTTTACCCATATCAGTATTTAGTTGAAGCAAACTCTTCGAGTACGTCGGGAGATGCCACGGCTGATACACATTTTGACCAAGAGGGAGATTTTATGTACAGCCCTCCTGGGGCTACATTACCCAATGGGAGTACTTTAAACATGCCGCTGAATGTTGAAGAGCAGGGGCCACATGAAGTTTGGATGAGGGTTTCAATGCATCCTTTAGGAGGAGATATTTCAGCTTATATAAACGGAAGCTACGTTGGGAGTGTTAATACAAATTCATCTCGTGTCTACTTTAAATGGGAAAGAGTTGCTGAGACTTCACTTAACAAGGGAGAATATATGCTCAGCATTAAGAATGTCAATGAAACTAACACAATAGACGTAGCCTTAGTAGCTCCTACTTCCGAATTAAATGCCATCCGTTCGACTATATTGGATATGCTACAAGGAAAGAGAGTGGTAACAGTGAAAAGAGACTTTATTGGCATCTTTAAAATAATTGATTGCCAAGGTACAAGTGGCAACGTTAGCAGGTATGCGGTATATTCAAATAACTATATAGCTCAATCGTTCACAGCTAAAAATCCAGGTATATTCGGCGTAAGGCTGCTTGTTGATCGTGAAGGAAAGCCGGGCAATCTAATAGTTGAACTCCATGCAGCCAATGACACGGGAGGAATATCTCCAATGGTGCTCGTAAATTCTACAGTTTTACCGGGTAAAGTGAGTGGAGGGAAGCCAACAATGCATGATTTTGATTTTAGCTCTGAATCTAAAGAATTAATTCCTGGAAGAAAGTATTGGCTTTTAATAAAGCAAGAAAAAGATGCAGGGACGCCGAGTAATTCGTATGGTGTGTGGGCTAATAATAACGACACGTATACTGATGGTTTTATGATGCGTAGTGAAGGGGGGGTATGGATACGAATGCCATCGCAGGATTTATTCTTCCTAACATACCACACCGAGGAAGAAATAACATACAATCTTGATGAGGCTTCTTACTCAATAGTACATCTATACTTGCAAAATGTGTATAACAACACCATTCGAGAAGTTGAGCAAATACCTGTAGCTAATGCGATTAAAGTTTTAGACTACAGTATGCCCTTCCCAGGTAAATATGTTATAACGGTCAATGCGTCCAGTCCTTTCGCATTAAGTATACCTGAAGACTATACCCCACTTTGGCGAGTAACTAACATTGATAATACAATTCATGTTCCCTCATACTCAACTTTAAATGGGTATATTATCAACAAAACTGGAAAGTTTGATGTGATTATTGAGTATGCATTAAACGAGCCCTTCGAGATATCTATAGGAGTGTCAATTTTCTCTTTAATTGGGGTTACCTTGGTTGTAATCGCTAAATTGAATACATTTGCACGTCTGAAAAAACGTTTAATAAAAAGATAGGATGAGTATGGATTCGCATAAAATTTCTCATAAAAAAATAGTGCCGATGATTCTAACAACCTATTATGTGCCGCCACGTGCCGATACAAAAACACCGGACTCATTCTGGGAATTTCTAACAAACCTAATACGTGATTCATCTTATTCTATAAAGCTATTTTTCATAAACGCCTCGGGAGGATGGCGTTATCATGAGAGTCTCGAGCAATACGGTGACGCGAAAGTTATCGTAGGTCGACTATTTCCTACCGACTTGAAGCGTGTAAACTTTCCGCTAAGCAGCGTCTACAGCATCGTTGAAGCAATTATAAGAGGCGTGCTCATGACAATTAGGTACAGGCAAGAAACGCTCGATCAAACAAATAAACTGATTATACACGCTCAAACACCAGAGACTGGTATAGCAGCTGCCTTACTCTCGTCGGTTACAAAAGCAGGGGTAATTGTCACTTTGCATAGTATTTTCAGATTTAGCCGAGCTCCCCCTCTAGCTCGAAGCGCTCTCAGAATTATATTTACATATCTAGTGGATCTCACTGTATGTTCCTCGCATCGAATGAAAAATGAATTAATGCAAATAGGGGTGCCAGATAGTAAAATAGCGATGGTTCCGCTTTGGGTAAATTATTCATTGTTTAAACCTATCGATAAGAGAGTGGCGAAGAAGACGCTTGGGCTAAAGGAGTCGGACTTCATAGTATTGTTTGCTGGGCGACTCATCGCAATGAAAGGAGTGGAGATTTTAGTACAATCACTGCCTGAATTAGAAAAATCTCTGCCAAATATGAAAATGATTATTATTGGAGGCGGATCACTAGAAGACCTTGTACTAAGAACCGCTTCTACTCTAAAATGTTTAGAGTACCGTGGTCTCGTATCCGCTGATGAACTTCCATTGTATTATAATGCGGCCGACGTCACCATTGCGCCTTCAATGTTTGAGGAGGCATTCGGTTTAGTCATACTGGAAGCTTTAGCATGCGGTACGCCGGTTATAGGGTCGAAAAGAGGTGCGATTCCTGAAGTGTTAAGGGGTTTCAAGGAGTATTTGATAGAGCCAACTACGGATGAGTTGACGAGAAAAATAATTGAATTACATGAAAAATTAGGTGCTATGAGTACTTCTGAGATTGAAGAGCTACGAGTTAAGCTTAGAGATTATGCAATAGAGAAATTTGGTAAAGGAGCGGGGATATATTCGGAAATTTATCAATCACTATGATATTAGTTACATTTTGTAAAAAGTAGAGTGAAGTAAAGTTTGAAGCCTGACGTGTCTATTGTGGTCGTAAATTGCAATGGTGAAAAGTATCTTGGAAGATGCTTAGATTCTTTAACTAAATTAGATAAACCAGATCATGAAGTGGAAATTATAGTTGTAGATAATAACTCATCTGATAATTCATGGAGAATCGTGGAGCAGTACCAAGCGAAGTTAGTTAGACTTAAGGAAAACTTAGGAGCTGCTGAAGGACGCGATGTAGGTCTGAATAATTCTCGTGGACAATTCATACTTTTTGTAGACAACGATATAATTGCACATCCTCTTATGTTGAAAGAGCTCGTTAAGGTTGCTAAGAGTGACAACCAAATAGGGGCGGTGTTCGGTAAGATGCTAAGTTACGATGAGTATCCGGGAATAAAGCAAGAGGGCTATGAGCCTGTTTCATACATAAGCTGGACAGGAAAATTGATGGGGCAACGTGGGGAAGCTGGCAAATACATAGAGACTAATTATGTGCATGGCACCGCGTTCTTAATCAAGCGTGAAGTGGCAGAAAAATTAGGTTATCTGTGTGATCCTAGATACTTCGTTTATTATGAAGATGTGGATCTTTCATTGAGAGTTATTTCGAAAGGATATAAAATAGTCTATGTGCCAACAGCATATTTCTGGCATAGAGTCCAAGAAGTACAAGGAAAATATTTTCATTACCTTGATGCGAGGAACAAAGTTTTAAGCTTCTACAAGAGTTTTGAGTGGGAAATTTTTCTTAGAATGCTGCCTCTTCTTGTTATAGGTGACTTAATGATGTTGCTAGATTTTTTCAATTCCAGAATTATTAGGAATGCGTTAATGAGATTGAAAGCCTATATTGACGCTGTTAAACTTATTGAAACCAAGTTTAAGTATGATGCGAAAATGAGGATAGAAGAGCAGCAGAGAGTCCTGAAATCATTGATTTTACCTCCAGTGGAAGCTGGTTCCAGAGTTGTACGCATAGTTAGGAGAGGGTTAAGGGGTATAGTTTCAGCCTATGTTAAAGCGTCGTTTGGCTATTAATGAGTGGGCTTTCCTAGGATCGTTGTCTTAACCATTATGTGCGACATTATCTCATCATCTTTTTTTCTCCGTACTAAACATTGAACTTGGATACGCTTCATCCAAATGCGCTTAAAATTTATCAAAATCCACACATGAGCGGATATAAGTGATTTAAGTGGGTGCACATCACGGCTGTTTACGCTTCCGAGTAATGTGTTACCGAAAGATAAGATTAGATGACCTGGCATTATTTTTATCAAGTTTTTGGGACCTAGGTTTTTGATTAGGGTCATTAACTGATTTCTGTGCCAATAGAAAAGTTCAACTCTACGCCAGTTCTTAGCACTCAATCTGGCGGCTGCCACAGCGTGATATACAACAGATTTAGGAACAAATACAACCCTGTAGCCTCTAAGCCAAATTCGCCAGCACAAATCAGTTTCTTCCATAAGAGTAATGAAGTCTCTATCAAAGGATCCAACTTCTTCTAGGACGCTACGTCTAATGATTAAGGATGCTCCCTTACCACCGAAAATTTCGGCGACATAGTCATATTGCCCATTGTCCTCTTCTCCTAAGCCTCTTTCTATAGTGAAGCCAAAGAGTGTTAACATATGTCCGCATGTATCAAATTTTTTAGAGTCATGCATTGATAGCAGTTTACTTTGGGCAGCTACAGTTGTTGGGTCAGCTTCTAATACTTTAACCAATTCACTAAGCCAGTTAGGCTCGACTTCTGTATCCATGTTTAGAAATACTACGTACCTTCCTTTTGTATTTCTAAAGCCGATGTTGTTACCCTCAGCAAAACCATAGTTCCTATCATTAGCAACAAATCTTAGATTAGGAGATGAAAAATTTTTCTCTGCGTAATCTAGGCTCCCGTCAATTGAGGCGTTGTCAACAAATATTACCTCGAAATTTGGGTAGTCTGTTTTTAGAACGGATCTCAAACACCTATCCACGAATTCCATACCATTGTAATTCAGAGTTATAACTGAAACCAGAGGCTGTTTTTTGGACATTAATCAGTGCCTACCTACAATATGATAACATCCTATGTTTTTATGTGCTTTTTAGGTAAGCTAGTAGCAAGATACGCTGAATCATTTCTTCTCCTAACTTCATGATTGCCCTCATCAATAACTATGATTTTACAGATATCGCTTGCCAGCATTGGTCTAAATTTGCTGATGTTTATCAGTTCATTAATAGAGGCGGTTATGATGTGAATGTTCGTCTTTTCAAACCTCCAGGATTATTCTGGCTGATAAACTAAGGGAAATGCACCTAATTCATAAAGATTTAAGGGATATACAAAACATAAAACAAGGCTTATTGAAGACAGTGCTTAAAGATGAAGGAAAAACGTAGAGAAATACTAATAGACTTATTGTTAGGGATGCTTGCCCCACTTTTAGTAGGATTTTTCGCCTTTTGGAAGGTTCTACTCACTCCAGGCTACATATTTGCAGGAGACTTATCATTCCCATACGATGTCTCCACGTATGTTTCACAGTTTTTGCATGCATGGAACTGGTACAGTAGCTTGCCTACTGGTATTGTGAACGGCATCCTTCTAATGCAATGGGGTATCTCTTACCGGCTTGGCTTCTCAGCTGAATTAATAGAAAAACTGTGGATGTTAGAAAACTACGTTTTAGCAGGAGTCTTCATGTATTTTGCTATACGCATATTGTTGCCGAAAAGCGAAAATAAGCTTGCTTATTATGGAAGTTGTACTGCCGCTTCATTGTTTTTTATGATCAATAAGGTCGCTATAACCTCTATTGCAGTTCCAAACAGAATGCTGGCTTACTCATTAATTCCGATCGTTATCGCTCTGTACATTAAAACTTTAAGAGACGATAACAATGTCCTTAGGAACTCAGTTTTAGTGTCATTTTCTATGAGCTTACTTATCGCATACTATTCTCTACTACTATTTCTGGCAGCGTTCATACTCATCTATCAATTTTTCGAAATTCTAATGAAAAGACAAAATACACCGCTTGAGTTTTTAAAGAAGAACCTTATGATAATTATTTTATTTGTTATGCTCAATGCTTATTGGATTGTTTACTGGATTATTCCATTTTTCTCAGGCATAAGTGAAAGCGCTATAGGATTACCACAGGGCGGCTTACCGAGTATTGAAGAATTTACACACGTCCGATTCAATTTAATGGACATAGTTACCTTAAACCTGCAATTTTCTCCCGCCTCTTTACCTGAAATTGGACTGCCACTATTCATGCGTTTCTTAGTGCCAGTTATTGCCTTCTCCTCAGTTTTATTATATACCAAGAATTGGAATGAGGAGAGCTATCTAGTATTAGTTCATGCCTTCTTAGCTTTGATTTGCATTTCCTTCGTTACAAACAACCCTCCGTTTAACCAATTATGGTTCTCGTTCGCGCAGTTTTTCAGCCTCAAAGGCTCATCTTGGCTTCTTTTTTACAGAAGCCAAAGCGCTTTCGTTATAGCAATATGCTATCTCATTAGTTTTCTATCAGCGATGTTCATCTTTAATATATTAAATTGGTTTAGTGCCGCAAATAAAATCAGAGTAACAACATCTGGAAAGATACATTGTTTACATCTAAAGGAAAAAGCTCCACATATCTCTCGCATAATAGGTGTTTTAAGCATTATCACCATAGTGACTGGAGCCTTATCGCCTTGGATAATTTATAGTTCCTATCCAGCTTCAGGAAACCTTAACAATTATATTACCCCAGTGGAAATTCCGCGAGAATATAAAGAGGTGAATCTATGGCTTCAAAGCCAAGGAAATTTATACAGAGTCTGGTGGCTACCTCAACGCATAGACATATTCCAATACTTCTCGTGGGCGCCTGAACCCTTCGGGAGTTTTCCAGAGATCATCTCCTTGAAACCCTATTTCAGCCTTCCAGGCTATATTTATAAGCAAGGGCTGTTGGAAGGAGAAAGTTCCTACATAGGAAGGGCACTCTCTATCGCTGGCGTAAAATATGCTATCATACACACCGATAAGCGACGTTCACAAGAGTCGATCTCGCTGAGGTTTTCAGGCAATGCTGAACAGTGGAGAGCTCTGTCGGGTTTACAGCGACAAAAAGATCTCAGGTCAGTTTATAATCAGAGCTTCATCTACGTATTTGAAAATAAGGAGGAAGCCCCTTTAATGTACGCTTCTCCAAAAATTGCGTTCGTCGTTGGTGGTTTTAATGTTTTTTCATCGCTCTTAGAACTAGATAACTTTAATCCAAGAGACTATGGATTAGTATTTAGTGAACAATTGCCCAGTTCTGCCATCACTCAATTTCTCCAAGTTTCTGATGTCGTATTTTTCAGTAACATAAGAGGCTTGGAGGACCTTTATTTCCAGCTTAACAAGGATGATCTCATTTATCCAGCAAACTATACAACTCAAATGAAACCTGATGAATACTGGTCAGGGAATACAGGCCAAGAAATACTTTCATACGATACGGCTTTAGTTCAGGAAGGCGACTTTTTATACGGTAGCTCCTTTGCTGGAACCTCAGCCGCAGGAGCACAATTAGATATACCTATTAATACTAAGGCAACCGATCAACATGAAGCTTGGATTAGAGTCCTGCGAAGCCCTACAAGGGGAAAATTGTCGGTTCATATAGATAACACTCTCATTGGAGTTGTCAATACTACTTCAAGTTACATTCACCTTGAATGGATGAAAATCGGTGAGACATCTCTAACAAGCGGATCTCATATGTTAAGATTAGTTAATGAAAATGGTTCTAATACGGTAAATGCATTGTTACTGGCGCCGCAATCAAAACTGCAGGATCTACGCACATCAACGTTAAATGCATTAAATGGAAAAGATATAGTTGTTATAAAGAGGAATTTTGCACAAGCCCTCCAAAAACGTGATCAACAAGCATATTCGGATTTACGCGACCCACAGTGGATTCGCGGGAATCAACTAGTAGCAGCACAATCATTTACACCAAGTTACTTGAACTTGTCAAGTATAGACGCATATATGGCACGTATAGGTGATGCGAGTAACCTGATCGTCGAATTGCATTCGGTTGACGAAAATGGTTTTCCAACTTCAAATATCCTGGCGAACTTAACCATTCCGTCTCAGGAGATAGATGTGGCTGCATCTTTTCATAAAATTCCTTTAAAATATGATGGACTATTGGTTGGAAAAAAATACTGCATATTATTCAAGCAACAGGGAGGAAAGGCGGATAGTGGATATGATATCTACCGTAGCCGCTGGACAAGTGTCTACAATGGAGGATCAATGATAAGCAGTTGGAATGGAGGATTAACGTGGTGGAACAGTGCGGCTGATATAATATTCGACACTTATTATCAAGTGGATAAAATAACGAATAGCCTTGAAGAGGCTAATAGTTCAAAAATTAAAATGTATTCATGGAATGTTTACAATGATACACGTCAGGAAATTAAAGGGCTGCCACCGTACAATCCTGAATCGGTTAAAGTATTGAGTTACACTATGCCATACCCGGGCAAATACATTGCTACAGTCGAGGCGGACAGGCCTTTCATTCTAACTTTGACCGAAACCTACAATCCACTTTGGCTTATAAGTAATGTTAAAGGGACACATTTCCCTGCATACTCATTCTTAAATGGATACTATATAGAAAAAACAGGGAAGTTTGAAGTTATAGTCGAGTATGCTGCTGAAAAATATTTTGAAGTGGGTGCTTGGACCTCTCTAATATCGTTAGCGGGTGTTACGTTGCTTCTTATATATAGACCGACACTTTCAGCGCTACGGGTTAGATTGCACAGACAGCAAAAAAGCAAGAAAACTATGTTTAACTAATTGTAAAACAAGCTTATAATAAAGTCAAGTTTATAATCAACCATGTATGTCTCACTTTACAATAAAAAGATAGAGTTAAGAGAAATGAGTTATGTTACCTCGAGTTTCAATAATAATACCATGCAAAATTGTTGATGCAACCGTAGAAGAAGCTGTAGAAGGGTGCTTGGCTTTAGATTATCCTAACTTTGAAATATTGGTTTTGCCGGATTCACCTAGTGATTTGAAATTTGAAAATGTCAGAATAATACCAACAGGACCTGTTAAACCTTCAGTAAAAAGGAATACTGGAATTGCTAACTCTCGAGGTGAAATATGTGCATTTTTAGACTCAGATGCCTTTCCGCAAAAAGATTGGCTTAAGAACGCTGTGAAATGTTTTGAGAATCCTGACGTCGCTGCTGTTGGAGGGCCAGGGATAACGCTAGAAGAGAGTAAGTTGAAACGGAAGGCAAGTGGCGTGATTCTCTCCTCGCCTATGGGCGGGGCCGGTTTAGCCTTTCGATATAAGCCCACTAAACCTCGTGAAACCGACGATATTCCAAGCTGCAACTTTATTGCTCGTAGGTCAATCCTAGAAACTTTAGGAGGCTTTGAAGCTGATTTTTGGCCTGGCGAGGATACAGCGCTTTGTCTTAAAATTACTCATAGTCTTAAAAAGAAGATTATGTACCACCCAGACATAATGGTGTATCACCGTAGACGCCCCTTATTTATCCCATATCTTCAGCAAATTTGGAGCTATGGACTGCATAGGGGTTATTTTGCGAAGAAATACCCTGAAACATCTCGAAAATTTCCCTACTTCGTTCCCTCGGTTTTTCTTATAGGTTTTATTTCAGGGTTAATTCTATCAATGATTAATTCCATGATAAAGATTGCATTTCTCGCAGTTATGGCTCTGTATCTATCATTATGCCTCACGACAGGACTTAAAACTAAGAATCTAAAGTTAGTAGCATTAGTTTTTTCAGGGATTATATTAACGCATTTTATCTATGGAACAGCATATCTTACAGGTCTAAGTTCAAGGGAGCTGAAAAGATAAAAACGCCGAAGCTCTTGCTATTTTTATAACATAGATTAGATGGATAATCTATACAACTGCCTATCAGTATTTAAACAACCAAACTTAACAATCAAATGATAAAAATGAAGGTTACAATCGCTTATCCACCATTACCTGGTAGAGGTACTCCTCTCTTAAGTCAAAATCGCCAGTTTCAGTATTTCCATGAACCTACGTATATCTATCCTATGGTTCCAGCGTACGCGGCAACTTTGCTTGATCAAGTTGGTTATGATGTTATTTGGAATGATGGAATTGCGGAGGAGAAATCGTATTATCAGTGGCTGGGTGATTTAAAGAGGAATAGCCCAGATTTAGTAATGATTGAGACTAAGACCCCGGTCGTTAAAAAACATTGGAGGATTATTAGTGATGTGAAGACGGTTAGTCCGGAAACTAAGGTTGCCCTTGTTGGTGATCATGTTACTGCTCTGCCTAGGGAGTCTATGGAGAATAGTGAGGTAGATTATATCCTCACAGGCGGTGATTACGACTTCCTCCTGCTAAATCTTGCTAGATTCTTGGATGGAAGGGAGAGGAAGCTTGAGCCAGGTATATGGTACAGGGAAAGCGGAGAAATAAGGAGCACAGGACAGTTTCAGCTTAACCACGACTTAAACGGGCTTCCGTTCATAGATAGGGATTTGACTAAATGGCGGCTTTATAGTGAGAAGAATGGCAACTATAGGGTAACACCCGGGACGTATACAATGGTTGGTCGGGATTGCTGGTGGCGTAAAAATGGAGGGTGTAGTTTCTGCTCTTGGTCTACGTTGTACCCAACGTTTAGGGTTAGAGAACCAGAGCTATTAGTAAATGAAATTGAGTTTCTAGTGGAAAAATATAGAGTTCGTGAGGTTTTTGATGATACTGGAACTTTTCCAATGGGTGAGTGGCTGAGGAAATTCTGTAAGCTAATGATTGAGAGAGAACTGAATGATAAAATATACTTCAGCTGCAACATGCGGTTCGGAGCTTTAAAAAAAGAGGACTACGAATTAATGAAGAGGGCGGGATTTAGAATGCTTCTGTTTGGAGTGGAATCTGCCAGCCAAGAAACACTTGATAGGCTGAATAAAGGAATCACTATAAATGACATAATTGAAGGCTGTAAGATGGCGAGGGGAGCAGGGCTTGAACCCCATATAACCATAATGGTCGGCTATTCATGGGAAACTAGAGAAGATGCCTTACGAACATTAAAACTTGCAAAAATGCTCATGGAAAAAGGCTGGGCAATCACATTACAATCTACTATTGTCATGCCATATCCGGGAACACATATGTATGAAGAAGCGTGGTCTAAGGGATGGTTTAGGATTAATCCAAGGGATTACGATAGGTTTGACATGCGGGAGCCTGTGTTAAAAACGCCGGGTATGGAGCCTGAAGAAGTTATGAATATATGCGACGGAATATACAAGATTTTTCTATCTCCAAAATATATGCTTAGACACCTAGCGAGGATAAGGTCTTTTAAAGATGTTACCTATTCGACTAGAGTGGCTAGAAAGGTTTTGGGACACATAAGGGATTTCATGGTTAAGCGTTAAATGAGCGCCTCAGGTGATAGACATGCCCTCTGATGTATCCGTATTTAAGTGCAATTCCATCGAAGACATTCAAAAATTTATATCAAAAGGATTACAAGAGAGAGTTGATTATCTGCCCACGTCGAAGGATGCGCTTATCCTCCTAAAGCCAAACTTAAATAGCGATATGAACGCCTTAACCGGAAATACAACTGATTTAAGAATCATTGTAAGCATTGTTAAATTTCTAAAAGGGAAAGGCTACAATGACATCGTTATAGGAGATGGGACCAGCAGCGGCTTCTATCGTAACAGTATAGACGTTATTTCTAGATTGAAGATTGAGAACGCCGTTAAAAAGTTGGGAGCTAGAGTACTAGATCTTAATCATGCACCATTTAGAGATGTAGACTTTGGTGGTGGGTTTAAGGCGAGAGTTGCAAAAATATGTTTTGATTGCGATTTCTTCATCAATATACCTAAGCTTAAAATGCACTTTGAAGTCCAGATGTCTTCATGTTTAAAAAACTTGATTGGATGTACAAGAGGCTTAGATAAACAAAAAGTGCATGATGATCTCGCAATAAACATACTAAAATTAAACGAAAAAATAAAGGCTGATTTGCATATCGTAGATGGAATAATTGCTATGGAAGGAACAGGACCTAGCGCTGGAAAACCGGCCTACTTAGGTTCAATTGTAATTGGGTTAAATCCCTTTGTTGTTGATATTATTTGTGCAAAAATGATAGGATTAAATTGGCAGGAGATCCCGTATCTAAAATTGGCTGAGAATATGGGCATCATTACTTTGGAACAAATTCAAGCGGTAGATGGACTCCAAGTACGTACATGGAAAAAACTTTTGCGTCCGAAAAAAAATCTACTAGTTGCTGCAGCTTATCAGCCAAGGCTAAGAAGGTATTTAACAAAGATTCGCCTGTCTTCCTTTGGCGATCCTATTTTTTCATTAGACTCTATATCTAAAGCTCTTCTCATATTGGGGCTCAGGCAAGATGTATTTAGCGAGGAGGATGGTAATATAGAAGATATCTATGTGAATAAAGAAATTTGTGACGGATGCGTGAAGATTTGTAGAGATTACTGCCCTATGAATCTGGATCTCCCCAACGAAGTGGGCTCAAAGATGAGCTGTGTTAAATGCTTATACTGCTTCTCAGCGTGTCCAAAAAATGCTATTAGGGTTAGAGGTGATTTAGGCTTTTTTTCAGAACAAATAAAGAAATATGGCAAGAATATACGCGAGATGATAAGCTCTGTTTATGGGAGTAAAATTGACTCAGCAAAATGAAGACATTAAAGGTAAACCGTTAGTCTCGGTGATAATTCCAACATTCAATTCGTCTAGTGCTATAGATACATGTATTAAATCTGTAATATCACAGACACATGACAATACTGAAATCATAGTTGTTGATAGTGGTAGCGTTGATGATACAAAAAATATCGTAAGAAAATATGAAAAAGTTAAATTTTTTAACATAGGTTCTGAGCGAAGTCGAACATATGCACGTAATTATGGAGTTAAAAATGCTAAGGGCAAATACTTAATCTTTCTAGATTCAGATATTGAACTAAGCCCAAAGGTAATTGAAGAATGCATAGAAAAGACTAGAGAGAACTTTGAGGTCGTAACCTTTCCCGAAGCCATTGTAGGAGAAGGATTCTGGGCAGCATGTCGAGCTTTGGAGGCGAAGTGCTACTTAGGGGACGACTTGATAGAAGCTCCTAGGTTTTTCAGTAGACATACTTTCAATGAAGTAGGAGGGTTTGATGAGAATATGACCGCTGGCGAAGATTGGGATCTCCGAGAAAGAGTATTACAGCGGGGATACAAGATAGCTAGAATTAAGGCGATGACGATGCACCACGAGGGAAAAGTTAACCCGATAATGAGAATTAAGAAGAAGTATGATTATGGAAGAACGCTTGACAAATACATGGGTAAATACAAAGGTAATACGAGGAAACAAATCCCATTACTAAGGTCATGCTATTATAGAAATCGGAGAATACTCATAAAAGATCCAGCACATACGATAGGTTTCTTTTTACTGAAGATGTTAGAAACCCTTGCGACTGGTCTAGGATTAATTAGAAATAAATTTGGAAATAACACGCATTTAAATAAAGAAAGCTACGTTTGATTATTACACTTGAGCATCATCAAAAGGCGTGTTATGTTAAATGCGATTTGGTAGACATAAGGGAAAGTTTGGATTCATTGGGAACGTTAACGTAGCTAAAGAGGCAAAATTTTGCATACTGCGAGATAAGATGAGGACAATGCATGGTTCAAAACAAATCTTGGATCTTGCCTCTGGAGAAGGAGAATTTAGTGTTTGGTTGGCTAACCAAGGCCATAATGTCGTGGGGCTTGATATACAAGAAAATATTCAAAAACTTGCAAGGAATTTAATAATAAAAAATAATGCACATCCACCAGATTTTATATGCGCAGATATAACGAAGCCTATCCCTTTTACACGAAATTGTTTTGATATTATATTATTGTTTGATGTTTTGGACCATATTGAACCCGAGTCTTATTTCCACTTATTTCATGAGTGCGAAAGAATCCTACGACCGGGAGGTTTTATTTTCATTGCGGCAACTTCAAAATATTGGAAGTTCCCATATACTTTTTCTAAGAATCCTTTAATATTATCCGATGAAGCCCTTTTTTTTAAAGGAGAATACGGTCACAAAGTACGCTATATCGACTTAGCAAATACAATGAAAAATCTACCAACCTCTTTGTCGATTGTATCATATAGGTACTATATCCATAAACTGGCTGGACTTTTTTACGACTTGCAATTGGGATCGAAACAAAAATTACAACTAGCTATTCAAGGAATAGAAAATAAAATCGCAAAAGGAACCAATCATTATTCTATTACAAAACTTTTCTTATTTCCGTTCATATGGTTATCTGTCCGATTGGATTTGAAAATATGGACACGAGTGGGCAATAGCATCTTTATCGCTGTTAAAAAATAAATGTGAGCGTGCAAGTTTATGGTTGCGCATACAATAAATTCTTTTCCAACTGCAAGTATTATAGTCATAAATTACAATGGAGAAAAATTTCTGGAAAAATGTCTTTTTTCATTAAGAAATTTAAATTACCAAAATTATGAGGTGATCTTAGTTGACAATGCTTCTACAGATGACAGTGTTAAATTTGTTAAAAAATACTTCCCATGGGTTAAAGTCGTTGAGAATAGGAAAAATGAATGGTTTTCTGAGGGATGCAATATAGGTTTTAGATACGCGAAGGGCGATTACATTGTTTTCATGAATAATGATATCGAAGCACACCCAGACTTTCTTAGAGAGATGGCAAGGACTGTTAGATCCGATCCTTCCATAGGAATCTGCGGATGCAAGGTCCTATTACTTGATAATCGAAATGTTATCAATGTGGTTGGAGGTTTTTTTTGCGATATTTATGGTTACTGCCTTTCTCCCGTAGGGTATTTAGAGGTTGACCACCACCAATATGATCAGATAAAGACAGTTTTTGTGGTCATAGGGGGATGTATGCTGGTTAAGCGTGAAGTCTTAGAAAAAATTGGAGGTTTTGATTCAAAATACCTGTTGAATCAAGAAGACCTTGATTTATGTTGGCGCACTCAGTTATTAGGTTATGAAATAGCGGTAAACCCTTTAGCTGTTGTATATCATAAAAGCGGCGGATGGTCTAGATCAAGTGATTTGAATTTACGCGATAAAATCGCACGAAAAAGTCAAGTCAGATTTTTGACTGAACGCAATACTCTAAGAACTTTGATAAAAAATTATAAAGACTCAACATTGCTTGAGGTGCTTCCAAAGTATTTTGCGCTACTGATTGCTGAAATTTCTCTATTCTTATTAATTGGAAAAATCCGCTTTGCTCTAGCTGATATCAAATCTGTAATGTGGAATATCTCCAATTTCCGTGATAGTTGGCGTATGCATAAAAAGATTCAGCAAATGCGAGTTGTTGATGATTCTTTTATTCAGAAAAGAATGTTTAAAAGGTGTTTGAAAATTTTTTTTCTTAAAACCTTACTTTTAGAGTCGAGGCTTCTTCACCTTGATGAATAGCCTCTCCTCTATAAAAAAATGGTAACAGGATAAAGACTAATGTCAAAGCAACAGAATAGTTTGATTGTAAAAATAAGGGATACCTTCTCACAACCGTGGATAGATTATCTATTACTGTGCATTATTGGATTGTATGTATTTCGATGGTTTAAAGGAGATTTTCTGTACTTTGGAGGAGACCAAATTTATCCGCTGAACCCTAATAGCAATATCTACAGAATAGTGTATACGTGGACAAGCAATGGACAAGGGGGTTCTAGCGCCCTTTATATTGCCCAATGGTTTTTTTATTGTACAGCATATGTATTTACAAAAATTGGATTATCCCTAGCTGGGGCAGAGAGGCTATACTATTACCTTTTTTACGCGCTCAACGGTTTATCAATGTACTACTTGGCTTCAGCGGTTTATCCAAGCAACAAGGATGGAAAGCGTATCGCCTACTGGATCAGTGCTTTATTCTACATGTTTAATCCGGTGTTAGTAGGGGCTATTCCTCAAGCAGATTTTGCATACAGCGTTTTTCCCCTCATTTTAGGCCTTTTTATAAAGAGTGTAAATACTCGTTTTAAGGATAAAATCAGATTAGCTTTTTTAGCATCGCTATTTATGTTTGGTTTCTTCCTGATGTTAGTAGACTATTCCTTATTTACATTGTTGTTTTTTTCGTTTTTATTATATCTTTGTTTTAATCTTAAAAATTTACGAAACATACTACTGTCTACGGGAATATTCTTTCTTATTTTATTTTTAATTAATCTTTGGCTAATTGTTCCTTTGTTTTTCCTTTTACAGGTGAGAGGAATTGCTATGATAAAGGCAGCAGCTACTGGATCGGCTGGGTTGGGGTGGGAGTATCAATATCTCGGACTTTTAAGGAATATTATGGTCAACGCTCTAGGATTTAATGCGCGTAATGTATACAATCAGCCTGGAATTTTTATCCTTTTTATTAACCTTTTATTTGCAATAATAGCTTTTAGCGCGCTCTTGATAAGACCGCGATCAAAGAATACTATTTATTTTGCTATTCTTTCCATTGTGGGCATCATCATAAGTAATGGGCCAAACCCTCCATTTGGAAAAATATTTGTTTGGATAATTGAAAACATTTGGATTTTAAGGACTTTTAGGACGACGGGTTACGTAATGGCGTTAACAGCACTCGGGTACTCTGTTTTAATAGGCATTACTGTTTCCAAAATATACCAAATGATGCAAAATCACTTTTATAAAACTAAGAGTGGCACGTATAAGATAAGATATGCAGCACCGAAAATTATGGTTGGGCTTATCATTATCCTGGTTCTTATTAATGGTTGGCCTTTAGTTACCGGCGATTTCTTTTACCAATACAAGCAGTGGCCAGGTAATGCCCCAGTTAAAATTCCATATTCCTACTATACGGCTGATAAGTGGCTTAGCCAGGATAACTCTCAATTTTACCGAATTTTCTTGTTGCCTTATATACAAGCATATCACGGTTATTCATGGCACCCGACATGGTCTCCACCTATAGTGCCTTGGATCATTTCTAAGCCCTACGCAGTTTCCGACCTATTGCATAATGCCACTTCTGAAGACAATTATGGAACCATGGTAAGATTAGTTGGGTTGTTAAATGTAAAATATATTCTCATTGATGGCTATGACTCCAGGTTTAATGCTGAACTTCTTACGAAATTTAATCCATCTGATGTAGTAGGGTATGTTAACACTCATTATGAGGGTATGGCTGGAGGTTATTTGTATGCATATAGGTTTCAACAGCCTCAAACAGGGACTTTGCAGTCGCTGAGCTACTATGTCGGCAATGCATTTGATGTTAAAATAGCGTTATATTCTGATGCAGGTAATACTCCTGCAAATTTGCTTACATCTGTATATGAAACCTCAGGAAGCCCATATTCCTGGAACACTGTGCAAGTGAGCTCTCAAGACCAAATTACTTTAACAGCTAACACCTGGTATTGGATGGTATTCGCTCAATCCAGTAGCAATGCAGTGAACCACCACCCTAATAGTGGGCAAACTACAACGGAAGCGTATATTAGCGGTTGGAGTTACAGCAATTCCTTTCCATCAACTTGGAGCGGTGGGAGTTATGGTACTACAGCTGACTTGGCGGAAGTTTATTGGACATATAGTCATCCTTTAACTACTCAAAATAATCAGCCCATGCTCCAACAAGTAGCATGCTTCGACAAAATTTATCTTTATGAAATTAACAGTACATATTTTGTCCCACATATATACGCGTCATCAAATATTAATTTAATTAATGGAGGATCAGCTCAAGCAGTTAATTTTATAGATTCAGGTAATTTCACAGCAGGTAAGTCCGTGTTATTTTTATCAGATCAATTAAGTGCATCGGACTGGCATTTTATTAAAGGCTTAACTGGAAACGATGAATACACTCCTGAGATTGTAATCAAGGATGTTAACCCAACTAAGTACATGGTTCATGTCAATGCATCTAGACCGTTCTTTCTCGTACTCGGCGAATCGTTTGATCCTTACTGGGTAGCTTCCATTAATGGAAAGACGATAAACGCACACTTCACGGTTAATACTTATGCTAATGCTTGGTACGTAAACCAGACTGGCACCTTCAACATAACGTTAGAGTACGGGTCACAGTATCTCTTCAACATTGGCATAGTAATCTCTTTAACAACGCTTATCGTTCTATGTGCATACATATTTTATCCAGCCTATCGAAGGCGGTTAAGCTTCCACAAAAAAATAGTAATGTAACGTGAAACTCGATCAAATTAGATTTCATCGATGCCATTGCATAAACTTATTTATCTCTTGATTAGTTTGAATGTAAACCGTGTGCTTACTATAAGTATACATAGAGTAGCCAACAAAAAGAAGGGGTGGCTATATTTTTTCCCTTAATGATTTATACAATATGTCAGGAGGAGATTTAAGTAATGGAAATGCTTGCAATAGTATTTTCAATTTTCCTTATAGCATTTATCCCGAGGTTTTTTGCGGCTCGTAAAATCGATATGACATGGGATGAGGGGACCTACGTATTCTGCGGTGCTAGTTATATCAAAAATTTGGCTACATTTAATTTTTCTCCAGATGCTTGGAACTTAGAATTTCATCCTCCTATTATGATGTATCTTTATGGGATGGCTTATGCCACTTATGTTTTTTTGACGACTATATTGAAACATGGAATTACGTTTAACTTCAAATTGTTGTATCAGGAGGGGATACGTCTTTTCGCTGGACGACGAGCATTGCTAGCTGTAAGGCTTCCATCAGTAATCTTAGGTTCGCTCTCATGTGTACTAACCTATTTTATATCTTTAGACTTGTTTAAAAACGAAATTATTAGCATTACAGCTGCGATATTGTTAGCATTAGCTCCTGGTTTTGTTGCTTGGTCTTCGCTTGCCATGCTTGAAAGCGGCATCACCTTTTTTTATACATTAACGATTTGGACACTTTTGCAAGCAATGACGTATAGCTCAGTAGGATATCTCATCATCTCAGGTATTTCTCTTGGGCTAGCCTTTGGGAGCAAGGAAACAGGATTTGGAGTCCCGCTAGTTGTACTTCCATGGTCGGCGTTCTTGCTGCTAAGGGCATATGCGGTAGAAGGTTTAACCGCTGTTAGATTGGGTTATTTTTTCCTTTTATGGCTTCTATTGGGATTTGTAAGCTTCTATGCGATGTGGCCTTGGCTTTGGAAGAATCCTATGCAGTTTATAAGAAACTTACGTGCGTCCTACAAAGCCTTGGTTTCATGGAAAGCTGGCTGGAGTTTTTATATTACTAATTTACTGGCAACAACTCCCATACCGCTTGCATTCTTATATGGATTAGGATTGCTGATAGGCGCCTTTACTTTAGTAAGTCAACCAAGCTTCATACTTCTCTTGTCATGGGCTTTTCTGCCTTTGCTGTTAATGAGTATGCCCTTTGCTCCGAAACGTGGAGGGGCGTATGAGCTGGCTTTTATTCTCCCTTCGCTTTCAATCCTAGCTGGATTCGCAATCTCTAAACTAGCGATTATTGCAGCCACATTTTTTGGCTTTTATAGCGCAATTTTTCTGCTTCTAAGCTTTGTATTTATAGGCCTTGTAGCCTTGGAGTGCGCTACTACACACCCACACTATGTCGATTATTATAATTTTATTGCATTGTCAAGAGGTAAATTTAAGAACTATATTGGGTGGTGGGGGGAGGGGATGGGGGATGCAATACGCTATGTGGATGAGCACGCACCGTTTCACGCTACAGTATGGATTTATGGACCTAAGTCCACGGCCTTCTACCATTCTAAAAGAGTTAGCGTAAAGGATTCCGATGGAAATTTGTTTTACGCACGAGTTTCACGAGGTTTTAATGTACGTATAGACGCGGACCTTTATACATGGAGGAGAGGTGACCTCAGATTTTACTTCCCCTACTATTATCCAGAAAAGCATAACGATCTTGACTTTACTCGGTTAAAGACTGAAAATGTAAGCCATATTGTGGTTTATCAATGGGCCATATATGACCCCTTACTTGGTGCTGATAATTATAAAATTATTTCCGCACTCCAAAGACGCTGTAAACCTGTTTATGTCACTAAAATTAAAGACTTGGAAGTTTGCTGGGTTTACGAAGTTAAATCTTGTTAATTTTTATCAAACAGCAAGATAAATGCTATAAAAGAAGGGTTTGACAATTATGATCCTTAAGTAATGAGAATCAAAAAATATTAAATTGCGCTAATCTTCGTTACTTAAATGTATGTAAGCTAATAATTTGGCCCTATAGGTAGAATGGCAAATGAGTAGAATAAGGTTTCATGAAGAAAGGTTTTCAAAGGAATGGATTTTACCGTCTGGTCATGGAGATAATGTGCGAATCGGAATAGTACTCTCCTTGATTGGGAAGAAAAAGAGGGTTCTAGACGTAGGTTGCTATGATGGTACAATTAGTAAGTTGATCATGAATAATGATAATGAAGTATATGGAGTTGATGTTTCTAGTAAGGGTGTTGAATTGGCTAAGCAAAAAGGGATAAAAGCAATTGTTCATGACGTTGAAGAAAGCTTGCCTTTTCCAGAAAATTTCTTCGATGTTGTATTTATAGGTGAGGTGATTGAACATGTATTTGACACAGATCGATTTTTAGAAGAGATAAAGAGGGCCCTTAAAGTCAAAGGCTACTTGATTATAACGACACCAAATTTAGCCTCATTAGGAAGGAGAATTTTACTGCTGATTGGTAAAAATCCGTTAGTCGAAACACGAGCAAATGAAACAGCTTCAGGACATATCCGATATTTTGTTAAGCATAGTTTATATGAACTATTAGAAAGTCATCAGTTTAAGATAGATGGTTTTACATCCGATGCAGTTAATTTTGATAATTCTGGAAAGCATTTTAGCACAAAACTTGCAAAGGTCTTCCCCGCATTGGGAAAAACTTTGATAGTTAAAGCCATAAAACGCTAATTGCACCTCTATCCCATTATCTTGCACATAAGAGGGAAAAAATGACCAAAGAGTTTGGTATATACATCATAGCTAACAGCATAGTGGCGCCTAGAAGCATGGGCGGTGGCGACAGAATCTTTATAGAGTTGTCAAAAAGGTGGGCGACACAGGGGCATCAAATACATCTTTTAGTCTGCAAAGAAGGGTATAGCCTGTGCAAATTCAATGATGTGAAGGGCACTTATCACATAATTTCACGGTCAAGTATCAATAAGTTAGGGGTAATTCTCTCCTATTTTTTACGTACATTTGAAGCCTTTGTTTCCCCTAAGCCCGTAAAGGAAGGTAGCATAATTTATTCTTCATCTGACTTTTTGACTGATATATTGCCAGCCTTGTTAATGAAAAAGAATGGCAGGAAAATTAAGTGGGTTTCGGGCTTCTATCTTATCGCTCCAAACCCATTCAAGAAAGAAGATAGATTTACTCTACGAAGCTTAACCTACTACCTCTCTCAACGCTTTGCCATCCTGTTAATGGGAAAATACGTCGACATGGTCTTCGTGTTAAATAGTGACGACAAGAAATACTTAGAACGTTTTAAGCTAGCAGGAAGGGTGAAGGTAATTAGAGGTGGCGTCGACATAGGGTATATCAGTAGCATAAAACCTAGATCCGAGAAAACCTATGATGCTTGCTTCGTAGGGCGCCTTCACCAACAGAAAGGTCTTCCCGATCTGATTGATATCTGGGAAAGGATCCGTGAAAAAAAGAAAGACGCAAAACTCGCCATAATTGGTTGGGGAAGTCAGAAATGGCAAAGCTCATTATTGGACAATATTGCTAAGAGGGGACTAAATAGTAATATAGACTTTTTAGGATTTCTAAATGGTGAAGAAAAGTTCCAAATTTTAAAGTCGAGTAAAGTCTTCATGCTTCCAAGTTACCGTGAAAGCTGGGCTATTGCTGTCTGCGAGGCTATGGCTAGCGGTTTACCCGTAATTGCCTATGATTTACCTGCATTCAAAGAAACATACCAAGGGGGTATAATAAGAATTCAGGTAAAGGATATTGATGGATTTGCTAATGCCGCACTAAAGTTGTTTGAAGACAATAAGTTATATGCGAAACTACAAACGGAGGCTCTTGAAGTAGCTGCTAAATATGACTGGAATAGAATAGCTATAGAAACATTACAATGCTTTGAAGAGATTATGAGGAAACGAGATCTTAAATCACGTTAATAGTGAGATTAACTGGGAAAAGGAACAAGGTCTCTTTTGAAAACTGAAGATCGGAAAGTCCATATTTTTGATAACTTAAAAACTAAAGAGAAGTTTGCGTGTAAACCAAAAAATAGTCAAAAAGAGGGAGTTTGGAAACTTACCATTTGGGTTTAATAAAATGAGAGCTTTTTTGGAGAAGAAATGTAAACTGGAGAGTCATATTATGTATCATGAGGGCGAAAGATGGCCGCTGGTTTCAATTATAATTCCCAACCATAATGGTCTGAAGTTTGTAGAGCGTTGTTTAAAGTCTGTGTTAAGTGCCGACTACCCGAATTTTGAGGTGATTTTTGTTGATGACTATTCAACTGATGGCAGCGTTGAATTGGTAGAAAAAATGTTCAGCTCCGATTCACGTTTAAGAGTTATTCGTAGTGATAGGAACCTAGGCGCCGCTGAAGCGAGGAACATTGGAATAAAGGTGGCAAAGGGGAAATACCTATGTTTTTTAGATAATGATGCAGAAGTTGATCCGAATTGGCTTAAAGAGCTAATCAAAGTTTTGGAAAGCAATACAAAGATTGGGGCAGTGCAAAGCAAGTTCTTACATATGCACGATCATAGGCGCATTCAGGCTCTCGGCGAGCTGATTATACCATACCTCGGTTGGATTATTCGAATAGCTGGTGAAAAAGAAGATGACGGATCTTATGATAATATTCAAGAAATCGTCGCTGTAACCGTTAGTATGGCTGTTAAACGTAAGGTGATAGATGAAGTGGGGTTATTTGATTCGGATCTTTTTATTCCTTGGGAAGATATGGATTTAAGCTGGAGGATATGGCTTAGTGGCTATAAAGAGGTTCTTGCAGCAAGGTCAAGGGTATACCATTATGGAGGAAAGAAACCACGCACTGCTCCTGGCAGCGCAATAGAGTTTCATATGCATAAAAATTGCATTAGAGTACTTACGAAAAACTACAGCATAAGCAAGCTAATTGTTTATTTGCCATTAGCTATGATGGGCATGTTTTTCCGGGATTCATTTCGCCTTATAAAAAGAAATGATCCCTACCCAATGTTGAATTTATTTATAGGCACTTTCTGGAACCTAACTCATCTACGTGACACCTTGAAAGAAAGATATAAGGTTCAACGTTTGATTAGAAAGGTATCAGATGATTACATCATGAAGCATATCATGATAAAGCTATCACCTTCTTACATTTATAGAGAGTTTCTTGTGCGCGGACGAATTTAATAAAATGCGAGAGAGATATTCAAGCCGAATTTATTATCGAAGTGATTATAGCGTTACCGACTGGAAAACCATAAAAGATACCAAAAACAGCAAAACTTGGGGTGCATAGTATAATAGCAATTAATATCGTCAAGGAGAGAGTCATCTCTATACTGAGGCGATTCCCCCCGCCACTACGTGCACGTATTTCTTATTTCTATCCTGGGGTCTTGCTTTCTGAAATGTTATTGCTTAATTTTGACAAGGACACACGAACAATTTTAGATATAGGAGTTGGGCATGGAAGCCCTGTAATTGGAGTAAAGGAAAATTCACAATACTTCATTGTGGGCATTGATGCATTTCTACCATATCTCAAACATTGTAAAGCTAGAAAAATTCATAATGAGTACATTCTTTGCGATGCGCGTCATTTGCCATTCAAAACTAAGACGTTTGATACTGTTCTTTTCCTAGATGTATTAGAACACTTGTCAAAGCGCCATGGGAAAGCTCAAATTAAGAAATTAGAAGAGATAGCGCGCAAGCAAGTGATTATTATGGCGCCTGTAGGTTTTTGGCAACAGGGTGCATATGATAACAACATTTGGCAGGTACATAAATCTGAGTGGACACCAAGCGAACTAATGAAAGCGGGATATATAGTTAGAGGTCTGTCAGGAGCACGTTTTTTGTGGCGTTATCATCTTGCTTTATCGCTTTTAACAGAACCCTTAACCTATTTTCGCCCCGAACTTGCATTTGAAATGCTTTGCATCAAAAATCTAACTCAATAAAGGTGAAATTTTTTGAATGGAAAAGTGGCAATACTCATACCTAATTACAACGGGAAGAATCTTCTTGAAAAATGCCTAAAGTCGATATTAATGCAATCTTATGATAATTACAAAGTTTTTCTAATAGATAATGCATCTACAGATGGAAGCGCAGAATTTGTTCAACGTAATTTTCCAACAGTCAACGTAATAAAAAACAATGTTAATCTTGGATTTGGGGCTTATAATGCGGTAATACTATTGACAATAGATGAGTTTGATTACATAATTTTCCATACTAATGATACAATTGTTGATGAAGACTGGCTACAAGAACTTGTATTCACTATGGAGAAAAGAACTGACGTAGGACTATGCAATAGCCTGATTGTTTCTAGTGACGGAGAAAAAGTTGAGCATGCTGGCGGGTGCATATATAATATTTTAGGGGGAGTTTTTGGAGGATATTTAGTTGATTTTCCTGTTAAAGATTTGAGTAATATAAAAAAGAACACAGTATTTCCTGTTTTTCATGGTTGCGTATCTATGATTATAAGGTCGTCACTTCTTAAGGAAACTGGTTTTTTTGACCCAACTTTCTTTTTGCATGTTTCAGACGTCGATTTATCATGGAGAGTTTTACTCAGAGGCTATAAGGTTGTTTGTAATTCCAAATCCATCGTCTACCATTACGGGTCAGGTACGCCTAGAACTAAAGGTCTTTATCTCTTTATAATGAATAGAATCGAGAATAATACCTTAGCCACTTATTATAAAAATTTAAGTCTTCGGTATCTGGTGTTTATTTTTATTCCATTGTTTCTGACGAGATTTTGTATATCATTGTTGTCCTTGCAAGCATCTAGAGAGATTTTTACGGCGAAAATAGAAGGCTTAAAATCATTTTTTGATAACTATGAGTATTATCACCGATTACGAAAACAAGTACAACATAAAAGAATAAAGTCTGATTCTGAGATTTTTGCACAGAATCCTACTCAACTTATATCATTCGCATCCATTTTACCGTCGATTGAAAAGTGGCTTAATGCTGTACAGAGTCATCTGCGCAAGAGTATAACGGTTAGAGAATTCAGTATAAATTAAGAAGAAGTGTAACTTACTGTAAGATATATTATTGCCCATGGATTTTGGTAACTGGTGGCGCTAGCTTTATTAGCAGTAATCGTTACCTTATGCTTATCTGTTAGCGATTTTTTACACTGAATAGTCAAATTATGAAGCGCCTCTATAAGGCAGTTTATAAAACTTTAAAATCCTATCAAAAAAATGGATAAATAGTGGAAAGTCAAGGACTTTACAAGATGCACATTTAAGGACGTTTATTAAATGGGAATAGCACTTATTAGTCCATCCGGCTTTTATAGGCATTATTTTTCTATGCCCATGGGTTTGGCGTATATTGGTGCTGTATTAGATAGAGAAGGCTTTCCCGTCCAGATTGTGGATATGGGTGCTACTAACCTTCAATTGCCTGATTTACAGCACTTTCTAAGTAAGAATAGACCCGATATTGTGGGTATTACAAGCATTACGCCTACATTTCCAGTTGCCATTGACATAGCAAAAATTGTAAAGAAAATTTTACCCGAAACGACCGTCATTATGGGAGGTAAACATGTAACTTTCTTGCCTGAGGAAGCATTGAGCACTGGGTGGGTTGATGTGGTTGTTAAAGGAGAAGGTGAAATGACTATGCTGGAGCTCGTGCAGAAAATGGCAAATGATGAAGGAATAAATGGAGTGTTAGGCATCTCTTATAGAGAAAATGAAGGGATAATTCATAATCGACCAAGGCCATTAATCAAAGACCTTGATGCCCTTCCCTTTCCAGCTAGACACTTACTACCAATGGATATGTATAGAGACGGTATTCCACCAGTGCCTTACACGATATTACTAACCTCTAGGGGGTGTAGAGGGCATTGTATTTTTTGTACTTCGTGGAGAGTTTTTGGTTGTACTAGACTTCGGAGTCCTGAAAATGTTGTAGCAGAAATCGAACATGTTTTAAAAAAATATCATATAGAATATTTTGGTATATGGGACGATGATTTTACCGCTGACATGGATAGGGTAATAGAAATCTGTGACCTAATCCTAAAGAGGGGCATAAAAATTCATTGGAATCTACCGAATGGCGTCAGAGCGGATAGGGCAAATTTAACTCTCTTCAAAAAAATGAAGGAAGCTGGATGTTTTGCCATTGATTTCGGTGTTGAAACAGGATCTCAAGAAATCTTAGCCAAAATTGGAAAAGGAATTACAATGGATCAAGTAGAAAATGCAGTAAAGATTTCAAAAGCAGCTGGACTAAATGTGGGATGCTTCTTCATTATTGGAAATATTGGTGAAGATGAAAAAACGATAAGGCAGACCATAGAATTTGCTAAGAAGTTAAGGCCTCATCACATATTGTTTTCGATTGCTACACCTTTTCCAGGTACTCTTATGTATGAAATTGTACGCAAGGAAGGGCGTTTATTATCTAGCAACTGGTCTGAGTATGGACTCCATAATGGAAGAGCGGTGTTTGAGCATGGCAAGTTAACGCGAGATCTTATCGAAAGAATGTATAGAGAAGCAAGATGGCAATATTTTATGCACCCAAGTTACTTGCTACAAATAGTTAAAAGATTTTCAAGTTCCCCTACTCCAAGAGAATTAGGCGGTATTCTCACAGGCACTGTCTATACGGCCAAAACATTATTGAAAGAATCTTTAAAATAAGGTAAAGTTGAAACATGTGGACGCTGAAATTCAAGGCGTTCAGGTCTGCTTGGTTTACATAGTTGATGAAAAAGTCTAAGTGATGAAAGTCTAACAAGTTGGAACCGTTCGAGGTGTGACTATGATTCATGAATACTTGAGTGGAAAGCGCATTGATATTATTAAAAAATCATTAGGCGATATTGCGGATTTAGATTTAGGAGCTGGCAAAATTCCTAAAGCGAAGCTTTCGTTGGATATTGACAGCAGGTTTAGCCCGAACATAGTGGCGGATCTACGGTTTTTACCTTTTAAGGATGGTGCAGTAAGATCAGTTGTCTGCTCGCACGTCATCGAGCATGTGGTCAATTCAGACAGGGCAATGAGTGAAATAGTACGCATTCTTACAGAAGGAGGAGTAGCCATATTTTTCATAGCGGATGAAGGGTCTTCACTTTACCATTTCATCGCCCCAATTTGGAGCATCTACTATGAAGCAATGATTTCAAAGAGAGACTCACCAAAATCTCATGCGCATTTTTTTACTTTCGAGAAATTCAAAGAATACCTCAGTAGATTCTTTACTTCAGTGAAAATGGGTAAGTTTAACTTCGGTGTAGAAATTTTTGCCGTATGCAAAAAGTAGATCTTAACTTCAGGCTTAATTAATTAATGCTAATACGTCATAATATGCCAAAGCATCTTTAGCCCAATTTTAGTGGCTCTCCACCGACTTCCACCAGCTCCTTTCGACTTACCCACTCTTTCCCTAAATGTGATAGGTACTTCAACAACCTTCAGGTTGTTATTCAGCGCCACCATGATCATATGAGGAGAGAAATAAACTCCCTTCACTTCTAGCTGGTCTATGATCTTTTCCAAAGCTTCACGTCTAATGGCCCTGTAGGTGCACCCGACATCCGTTAAGCGTACTCTACCCCAAAATTTAATACTCCAATATTTTAGTTGTATGAGTTTTGCTAAGAACAAGTTTCCCCAAACCAAAAACCAGTCTAACTGAGATTTCTGATCTAAGAGTTCTTGTGTCGTTCTGGTTCCCAAAACTAGGTCAGCGTTATCAAGATATGGAATCAGCTTCTTCATATCGTAGCCGCGAAAGGTTCTATCTCCCTCCGTTAAAATAATCACATTGGCCTCTTTGTTTGATAATGCCTCTCTTAAACCGCGTATACACACATATCCATAGCCTGGATTTTTCTCAATCACGACTCTAGCGCCAGCTTGTTTTGCCCGCAGTCCTGTATTGTCACTGCTATTATTGTCTACAACTATGACTTCTATAACGCCCTCCTGATCTTTGAAATCGCGTACCGCTTCATAAATAGGTTCTTCGTCGTTCCAAGCTGTTAATGCAACGCTTACTTTAGGGCAGAGAATAGGGTCGTACCTCAAGCCTGAGAACTTTGAACCTCGCAGTTTTGTTAAGATAACTAGACTGGACACAGCTATTATGATAAGTATGGGAAAAAGAAGATAGAAAAATTCTGAAGCCAGACTCTTGAATAAGATTAGACTCCCCTCATAAGGAAGAATAAATGGAAAGCCCCAGCTAACAAATACAGCCTTTAGAGCTAAAAGCAAGTACGCTATAAACGATACTAAATAAAAGACTAAAGCGATTAATGAAAAAACAAATCCATACAACAGCAATTTGCCCATCTTCTAATCGCCCTTAAAAGCTTCTGCTTGACTTTACATTTCATTACATTATAGAATTTGTCGATTTTATAAATTAAAGCTAAGCCACGAGCTTACAAACTTTCTCTAATCTCTGAAGATACGCGTGCCTCAGTATTGGGTTCCCGCTATATTTAGTGGATGTGCCTGGAAGCCATTTTAAACTATCGAACGGGTAATTTCCCTTTTTTGGTAATTCTAATTTCATCTGCGAAACTTGCTTTTTAATTAGATGGACATTGTACATTTTTACGTTTCAACAATTTATACACTTATACGTATGGAAATCAAAGATTAGTATTCATACCTCTCGAAATTAGAATCTTAATGATTTCATGGTGGTTTAAGTGAGATTCAGACAAATTGCAAAGCGTATTACGATCGCGGTTTTTTTAATAGCAGTTCTAACGCAAATGGTTTTGTTATCAAGTGGCTTTACTGAAGCTCAAAAAAACAGTAACTTAACGTCAGGTATTAACGTAACCCAGAGTAAGGATCCTACTGGCTGTAGTGTTTACGTAAATACTGGTGGGACGTGGAGTTACAAGCGTGTATCTTACTCGTATTCTGATTCCAGCGATGTTACTTTTTCTCTAAATCTCACTGGCTATCCGTTTTATAACATTACAAACTTTCCGTCTTTTTGGTCCTATGAAGATATTTCTTCATCGCCTATTTCTTCACCGCCTACTAGTAAGAACATTGATGCAAATAACTACGTCTATTTCACTGGCGTTGATACTACGACTTATACTGTTTACTGGCATGGAAACGCTTTATATCAGCCCGTGAGATGGAAGGATGATTCGTTTAAATACGGGTGGACTGACATTTCGGGCTCAGGCTCAATTTGGTATCCTTGGCATCCCGTCCTAGACATTGTTAGGATAACCCCCGCGCAAGCTTCTGGATACGGCATTGAGAAGTCGTTGAGTGTAAATTTAGGGGATTACCGTTACTTTTTAATTAGATTGAGAGGTCAGGTACAATTTTCTAAGATCGCTGTGTCCGTTGTATCCAATGGTACTGAATACTATTTCTATAACTATGCTACTGTTGGTTCAACTGATTTTGTGACTTGGACCTATGATACGTGGAAAAATATTAATGGCACATACCTTCGGGATAAGACTATTTCAAAGCTCCGCCTGTATGTTTCGGATGGCGGTTACTTTGTTGATGTAGACTTTGCTATGTTCTGCAAAAGTACTCCTGTCGCGCCGATAACCGATAACACTACAAAGTACTTGAATAACTCCGATTTTGAAGCGTGGATTGACGGGAGCACCCCAAATGGTTGGACCTTAATAAACGCTACTCCAACTATGGAGAGCGCCATAGTTTACTCAGGAAGCCGCTCGTTAAGCTGCATAAGCGCAGGCTGGGTGGCTGTAAAACAAGCCATTAACATATCAACGCGTAACTTATTCCTGTCTTTCGCCTATAACTACAAAAGTGGAACAAGCTATTGTGCAGTCACACTTTATTTTTCAGACGGCAGCCAAATCTTATATCAAGTAGATAATGGTTTTGCTGTAACTGAAACACAATTGAGGAAAGTTATTCTTATTCCAGCAAACAGAGAACGATGGGAATTTTTTGCCACAAGTTTAGGTCAAGATGCGCTAAACAAATATGACTTGAATAAAGTTCTAACGAGCATAGTTATAAATTCACAAGCTGGAAACATATTTTTTGATAACTTCAAGCTTTTCACGAGTAATATCGCCTTTTCAGGCGACACCAGTAACGGATCTTTGACTTCCATAAATGTTCAAGGTACTATTCGAGCTTTGGATGGCTTGGCAAACTTGGTTTCAACAAAAACTAGCACCATAAGGCTTTTTGATGGAGTTGGATGGATGGAAGGAAGATTCACAAGTGGGTGGAAGGAACATCGTTGGTATTACCGAGACCCTAACTCGTCTTATCTGAATACGGATGGGAATAGATTATCAATTTCTATTATTGGGGCTGCTGACTCTGGGACGTCTGCGTTAAAACAATTTCCAACGCCACTCGATCCTAGGGTGTATAAGTACGTTATAGTTAGAGTTATGGGGACAAGTAATGCGTGGTTTGAGGTTATAGTTGGAGATAATTATGGGAGATTCTACGAGACTGTTTGGGTTATTGCGCCTTCATCATACATGGTATATGCCTTTGCGATAAATTCCACCGGGTTACATCTTCTTACGGATATAAGGCTGTGCATACGTAGTTCTTTATGGTCTAATAAAACAGCCACCGTCTACTACGACTTTGCAATGCTTTCGACAAGCCCCTCTACCTCTAGAAATGCTGGTGATGGGGAAAGCGTAAGTGCTTCATGTTCCGGCGCAAACTTTTCGAAGAATATGCCTTGGAGCCATACAAATACAACTTATATTATATCGGCGACTGATGGCCTAACAGCCGACGAGGCTTGTCAAGTAGACTACACAGTAAGAAGACTACGAACCCACTCAATTGATCAGGACGGAAGGAATGTTGCAGGTGCAACTGTGAAGCATTTTAGTTCTAGTTTGCAGACTGATGCTTATGGCTGGACTGATGGCTTAATTCTTCAACAGACCAATTTGAAGATCAATGCTACATGGCAAGGTGCTCTTGTAAATGATACTTTCAATTATAATTTGACAACTTTGTATAATGTTTTGACTGTTAGATGCAAAATATACAACCTCAAAATCATTGTTAAAGACCTATACGGCAGTCCAATCGACGGCTGTTTAATATCAGCCACATTGCCAAACGGAACAACCATTCAAGCTACATCAAATGCAAGCGGCATGGCAGTTTTCCAAACCTTGCCAGGATCATACAAAGTGACTATTTCATATTTTGGACAGACAAATAGCGTAGAGGGCGATATACCACAGGCTAGCACAGTCTCGATAGTGTTTTTCGGCTCCTTACTGGGTTTAGCATTAACTGTTCTTTGGGTTTCTTGTCTTTCCAGCATAGTTATTGTTTGGCGTACTGGGACATTACCCTTACTTGTTTCCAAAATTAAGTCTTCCCCCCGAAAACTTGTAACAGCGGGATCACGTCTCTTTAAGGCTGGCTACATTTTCGTTAGGTACCCAAGTAGATATGCCCATCTATTCATTGTCAATTATCCGATGATACCCTTGCTACTGATGCTTGTACCTCTTATTTCCTTGATCGACCTTAGCGTGCAGGTTGAGAACTTTGCTCTCGCCGCTTTTCTCTTTGGGTTAGTCGGGGCTTTTCTGTCAGTCTTTCATTGGAAGATATTGATTTACTTTAAGGAGGAGTGGAAGATGTGTACGTCGAAGTCCCTTACGTCTTATTGGTATCAATGCTCCGAGAATAAGGCGACCCCTTTCACCATTAATTTCATAGTGTTTATTTTGGCTGCAATGGTGTTTATGCTTCAAGAGAATAATGCCGTTGCTAATGTTACCGCTGTTTATGCGTTTTATTTCCTTGTTATAGGAGTGGTCTTCAGTTTTCTAGATATGCTGAGGACTCAGAATACGCATTGATTAGGGCGATTTCTCCAAATCATGACATTCATCCTGTTATTTGCCTGTTAAATCCATTTTCGTAGTGTCATAAATGAACAATACATCTGCACCTTCGATGCTGACTATGTGAGTGGGCTTCAAGTTATTTAGACAATAAACAACAACATAATTATACCCCCGCCATTGTGGCTCAATCATAACGTAATCTACATGCTCTTCAAAAGCTGTTCTGTCAGAGATTTCCAAGTCAGACCTAGTAAAATAGTAACGTGCGATTTGAAAACCTGTGGGTATGGGTATAAGTATTTTGGCATTTCTTACTGCATGTTCATTCAGCCAACGCGCCCCTTGTGTCCATGCTTGGCTCCAATAATCAACATCAAATTTCCCATAAGCTCCTTTAACGCCTCCTACTAATTCGTTATAGTAGCTCATCTCGTAGGGATGGATCTGATATATGGCTATGAAGCCTGGCATCGTGATAAGGCCTATGATTATTATTGCGGAAAGTACTTTCATTAAATGTTGAAAGTTCGAATATTTAATTGAATGAGAATGTAGGTACATGTAGATACTTGAGGCTCCTATTCCAGCAAGAATGCAGAGAGGAAGCATAGCATCTGTGAAAAGTCTTGTGCCGTTATAAACTGGGAAAATGTTTGGTAGACTGCTTCTTATCATCGATACTCCGAACCATAATAGAACTAATATTGATGCTTCGTCTCGAAGCGACCAGAAGCGTTTTAAAGTAGCAATTCCGCCGACAATAGCGAAAAGGAGGATTGGTATAGGCGTAGTTATGGCTAACATGACTATCGCATAATGCCAAGGCAGGTTATTGTTTGTATAAAGGGGTATTCCAAAATAAAGCGCGAACATCTGCCTGTTTTGGTAAAATCTTGCGCTAGCAAGTAAGTTGTTGATAGGGTCTAGCCAGAGCCATGGCCAAGCAAGGAAAAAAACTGTGATGCCGATTATAGGAAGGAGAAATAGCGAGATTGTTAATTTAGATTTATCAAAGTGAATCTTATGTAATTGAGTTAGGAGAAGCCAACCATAAATCACAAAGAGAACGGTGAAAGCCATCGGTCTCGAAGCCAGCGTTAAGCCGAAAATAACTGAGGAAGAAGCTATCCATTTCCAATCTTTTTCAGATACCCCCTTCCAAAAAAGTATGATTACGAGTCCATAGAGTGCAGCGAACGGTAAATCTTTCATGTTTAAATGCGCTTCCCCGAAGAAGACGGGAAGAAAGGCTAATGAAAGTGTAGCGGAAACAGCTGCAAACTTACCATAAACTTTGCATGTAAAGTAGTAAATGATCAATAAAGCTAAGCCAGCGAAAACAGGTATTAAGAGTTCGTGACTAATTAGCCAAGACTCAGTATACCAAACACCTCCCCCTTTAATGTATACACCTCCAGCCACTGGAAAAAGAAGCCACGGAATAGCTTCAACGATGTATAGAAAAGGTGTGTCGAATCGTGCGGTTCCAAGAATTTGTGATATTTGCGGTAATGATATTTTACCGAGGTAATATTTCCAGTATAGGTCACCAGCACTAAAACAAAGTTCAGAATCTACCCCCGTACCGTAGCCTTTCAATGTAAAAAGCCCGACAGCTATGTAAACTAACACGATTGATAGCCCAAGAATCCAATCCTTTCGGTTTAGCTTGAGCATTTTTCATTTCTCCCTTTCTTCTACGCCATATTCAGGCTTCCACCATTTCAGCTGAATTCTGTTATGACCGAGACATTCGCTGTTTATGGATTTTATTTACTAGTTCTGGAAGAGAGCCACAGATGAAACTATATGCTTAGGGAAGTGTTGTCGCCTATAAAGAGCTTATAGCCTTTCGGCAGGGTTTTATCTGCGGAAAATATCTTAGAATTCTTCCCGATTAAGCTGTCCACTATTCTTTTACAGCATCCGATGATTGTGTCGTTCATTATTATTGTGTTTTCTATTTCTCCGCCTTTTATTGTGGCGTTGTCTCCGATTGATGTGTAGGGTCCTATGTATGTGTCTGGGCCTATGTTGCAGTTTTTTCCGATTATTGTTGGCCCCCTAATGTGACAGCCTTTACGGATTATTGTTCCAGGTCCAATAGCTACTTTTCCTGTCATCACCACTTCTTTCTCTATTTTGCCTTCGTTCAATGGTTCTAGGTCTGATAGGATTAGTTGATTTGCTTCGAGTAGGTCTTCGGGTTTTCCTGTATCTTTCCACCATCCCTTTATTGTATGCGCTTTGACTTTGAGCTTCCAGTCGATTAGGTTTTGGATGGCTTCTGTTATTTCGAGTTCACCTCTCCAAGATGGTTTGAGTTTCGTGATTGATTTGAAGATTATTGGTTTGAACATGTATACTCCCACTAGAGCTAGGTTTGATGGTGGTTTTTTTGGTTTTTCTATGAGTTTTACTATTTTGTCTCCTTTCATTTTCGCTACTCCGAATCTTTGGGGATCTTTAACTTTTGTTAGTGTGATTGTTGCGTCGTAGTCTGATTGTTCGAAGTCGTTTACGAATTCTTGGATTCCGTTTTTCAGTAGGTTGTCTCCGAGGTATACTACGAACGGATTATCGCCGATGAAGTCTTTTGATACTCCAACCGCGTGCGCGATTCCTTTAGGTTCAGGTTGTTCTATATATGTGACTTTAACGCCGAATTTGGATCCGTCGCCGACTGTTTCGGGTACTCCTTCTTTGATTGATGTGACTACTATTCCGATGTCTTTTATTCCGGCGTTTCGTAGGTGTTCAAGCCCGTAGAGGAGCATTGGCTTATTTGCTATTGGAAGTAGATGTTTGTTTCCGGTGGAGGTGAGTGGTCTTAGGCGGGTCCCACGGCCCCCTGCTAGGAGTAGCCCCTTCATTCGTTTTTCAGGTCTCCTTTCTTTCTTCTTGCTCTTTCATTCTCATTAACCCTTCTTCGGTGTTTAGGAGCTTTACTCCAAGTTCTCTCTGCGCCTTATCTACAATTAGTGAGGAGTCTCTCGGTCTCTTAGCCACCCAGGCTCTGAGGTCTTTCATTTTGATTGGTGTTATAAGGTTTTTATTTAGGTTGAATATTTTTGCAATGTTTAGCGCGAAGTTGTATCTGTTTATTCTTTCGCTTCCAGCTGTGTTGTATATTCCAGTTACTTCTTTTTCCACCATTTTCAGTATTATTTCAGCAAGGTTTTCTGCGAGCGTTGGGGAATCGTAGTGATCTTCTACGATGTTCATGTTTATTCCTTGTCTAAGGGAGGATATGATCCAAGTTGCGAAGTTTGATTTCCATGGATGCCATCCATATATTGCGCTTGCACGCGCTATTGCGTATTTTTCACAGTTTTTTTCTACGATTTCTTCTCCTTTCAGTTTTGTTAATCCGTAGTAGTTTATTGGGTTCACGGGGTCGTCTTCGGTGTAAAGTCCTTTTTCGCCGTCGAACACGTAGTCGGTTGAAATGTAAATTAGCTTTACACCAGATTTCCTGCAGGCTTCGGCTATGTTTTTTGTTCCTTCAACATTTGCTTTCCAAGCCGATTCCTTATCTGTTTCGCATCTGTCGACGTTGGTTTCTCCGGCGGCATGCATTAGCACATCTGGTTTGAGTTTCCGGATTACTTTGAAGACTTCTTCTATTTTTGTTATGTCCATTTCGACTGAGTTAGAGAAGAGCGAACGTTGATGATGTGTCGGTATAATTTCGTAGCCACCTTCAGCCAGTCTTACTATTTTGCTTCCCAGTAGACCAGATGCGCCCGTCACTAGAATTTTTTCCAAAATTCAAACTCCTCAATTTTGGCTACGAGTGGTTTCCACCACCATTTGTTTGATAGGTACCAGTTCACGGTTTTCATTAATCCTCTATGGAATTCGGTTTTTGGTTTCCAGCCGAGTTTGGTTATTTCTGAGTAGTCTAGAGAGTATCTTCTATCGTGCGCTGGTCTATCTTTAACGAATGTTATCAGTTTTTCAGGTTTCCCAAGCACTTTTAGAATTGCTTTAACTACTTCGATGTTTGTTTTCTCTTCGCCAGCGCCAACGTTGTATATTTTTCCTGGTTTACCTTTTTGGAGGATTAGGTCAATTGCTTCACAGTTGTCTAGGACGTAGAGCCAGTCTCTTACTTGCTTCCCATTACCGTATATCGGAAGAGGCTTGTTTAGGAGGGCTCTTATGATGAGTTTCGGTATGAGTTTTTCTGGATGCTGGTATGGTCCATAGTTGTTTGAGCTGCGTGTAATCATAACTGGGAACCCGTAGGTTTTATAGTAGGCTAAAGCCAAGAGGTCAGCCCCGCCCTTGCTCGCCGAATACGGACTCGAGGGATTAAGTGGGTCTGTTTCTTTGAATGATCCTTCTTCTATGCTTCCGTATACCTCGTCACTACTGATTTGAATGAATGGTTCGACGTTATATTTTCTGGATAGTTCGAGTAGGGTGTAGGTTCCAAGCACGTCTGTTTTCACGAATGTTCCTGCTTCGATTATGCTTCTGTCAACGTGTGTTTCAGCCGCAAAATTGAGTATTGCGTCGCAGTTTTTTACGGCTTCTTCTACGTCTTTTCTTACGCAGATGTCGCCTTTGAGGAAGGTAATCTTATTCATCACGTCTTTTAGATTCTCAATGTTGCCGGCGTAGGTTAGTTTATCTAGTATAATTAGTTTGCAGTCTGGGTGTTTTTTAAGTATGTAGTGGGTGAAGCTGCTTCCTATGAAGCCTGCGCCGCCTGTTATTAGAAGTTTCAATCTGTTTCATCATCCATGTTTTAACCCTGGCGTTAAGCCCCAGTCATACTTTATTTTGTCAGTGTTGGGGGGTAAGCGTTCCTCATCTGGATTTTCATAATCGTACAATTTCGTTGGAAAGTTAATAAGTACCGCCAGCTTTGTCCCAACCGCTTTAAAGCCATGCCAACATTCACCTGGAATCTTCAATAAGACCAAGTTATCTTCACCGATGACGAACTCGTTAATTAGTCCCTTAGTCGGCGAATCTTCTCTTGAATCGTAAACTACCACCTTAGCCATTCCTTGAATGACGCAAAAAAAGTCTTCCTGTTTTGTCCTTGAATGGCGATGCCAGGCTTTGACTATTCCCGGGTAAGTTATAGAAATGTATGTCATAGCAAATTCTTTGAATATACTCCAGTCTTTCCTCATTATCTCACAAAGCATTCCCCTCTCATCTACATGCTTCTCAAGTTTCCTTATTTCCACACCCTCAATCAATTTTCGCATTTCACATCATCCTCCCAATTGTCTATTAAATGAGAATATGTCTTTTCAATAATTTTGTATTCTCTTTTTCCCAGAATGATTAAGACGTTTTCTTTTCTAAACTGCTGTATCTTCTTCTCTGCTTCTTTAGACACTATGGCCTTAACTTCTATCCATGCCTGAAAACTTGGTAAATAAAAATCGGGAAGGTAGGAGAAGTCATCATAGTAGAATCTTTTTGGCTCGTAGTTCCATTTTATACCTATAAAATTGAAGTATCTGGCGATGTTCGCTTCCCATGAGCTTCTGAAATACTGCCCCAGGTCTTTCCTTTTTCCGCTTATATAATAGCCATTTGCCGTGGGCGTTTTACCATAAAAAGGATTAAGTTTCCCCTTTCTAGCTACCTTCAGCCAGAGGTAGAAACATTTCTTGGAACAAAACATGTGCCTGTGAATCCCTATTTGGCTTTTTTGCTTATAATGCCTCTTGCCACATGATTCACAGAAAATAAATTTACCTCTTCTCAACTTGTCTCTTACTTTTCTCTTTACATCAGCTCTTTTCATCGGGTTATTCTTACCCTTTTTTGCCTCAGAGATTTTTCTTATAGTTCCCTTACTATGCTTTCTCCCAATACTTGCAAGCCTTATTTTTTCTATAGCCTCCTTTGAGTGCTTTCTCCCCTTTCTGCCACCAACTATTGTTTTCACGCCATACTCCCTCAAATTTCGGTAAACAACTCTGGGACAGACGCTAACCATTTTTGCTATTTTAGGTGCAGAGAGCTTTTTGTTACTATACAGGTCATTCAACTTTTCTCTGGGTAAATCTATCCTATTTGGAGGGGGATAATCACCTCGCTTCCTCCTTTTCATTCCATACCTCTCCATGCAACTGAGTACCGTGCTGGGATCTACGCCAAACTGTTTTGCTATCATATTTGAGCTCTGGAAGCGGTCATAATATGAACGGTGTAGCTCATCGGCAGGCAGGTCTATTCTTCGCATTTTAGATTTCCTTTTTCATCATTAAACCTATCTGGCTTTTACTACGTTTGGGTAGGCTGTAGTGAGGTATATCTGCCCGAACTTTTCGAATACGTCCCAATCTGATCTTAAGATTTCTATTAGCCAGCCTCTTTCGTCGTGGATTGGATTCAATTTTTTAACTATTAGGCCGTCTATCATTTTTTGCCCCCTTGCTAGCCTCTTTCAGTGAGTTAGAGTTGCTTTATTCTTATATTCTTAAAGCTTTATGAAAGAGGAGCTCTGAACATGCTACCGTTTTAACGAGTTTTTTTAATAATTTGCAAGATTTCTTTGCTTGTCAAGATTTCAGTTAGTTTAGTGATTTCTGGTTTATCGAAGTGTTTTTTATTGCCGGTAAGTATTCCCGCCTTAAGTTTTAGAGCGGAAGCAAGTATTGGGGCGTCTTCTTTATGCTCCAATAGATTTTCAGCTTTTAATAGAAAGTCTCTATATTCGCTTCTAGGAATCCATATTGTAGGCAGGAGTTTTATTGTGGAATTTGCTTCTTCAGTAGAGTAATTTAGTTTCCGCTGGAGTGTTCTCTTTAGTTCTTCTTGAACTGTATCTGGTGAGATTAGGATTAGTTCTCCTTTGCCAGCTGCTTTTAGTATTTCAGCTTCATTTCCATGCCAATCGTAGAGGGCTGAGAAGTAAATGTTTGTGTCTACGATTACGGTTATTTTTGGAACCATTCTTTGTAGATTTCCCTTCGTATCTTCTCATTTTCCCTCATAATTCCTTCTAGGGTTAGGTTCCTTTCTTTGAGTTTCTTCCGGAATGACTCTGAAGCTTTTTCAAGTTGTTTTTCTTCAAAATCCGCTATCATGGCTTTTAGGAGCTCCTCTACAGATCGGTATCCTAGCTCCAGCTTCATTCCCATAAGTTTCCTGCGCACTTCTTCGGAGACAGTTATAGTTGAGACCATAGTAAAAATTGTTTAATTGTTTAATATTTTAATATTGCGGTATTCAGCCCTTATACTTAACGTGATGGTTAAAGATCATTAAAGAAGCGTTTATAATTAAATCATCCATGGACTTTAGCTATGAGTAAAATGAAGTTAGATTACAGTGAGCTACGGATCCTTGTTACCGGTGGAGCTGGATTTATTGGCAGCCACACCGTGGACGCTCTCATGGTTCGAGGGGCTGCTACATGTGTTTTAGATAATTTTAGCACCGGAAGAGTGAAGAATCTCGAACACTGGATGAAGAATCGAAATTTCAAATTAATTCGCGGCGACCTCCTAAATCCAGCGGATATAAGAAAAGCGATGAAGAATTCTGAAGTGGTTTTTCATTTGGCTGCAAATCCTGAAGTTAGAGTTGGATCAACTAATCCTGATGTGCATTTCAAGCAGAATGTGGTCGCAACGCATAATCTTCTAGAGGCTGTTAGAAGGAGTGATGCTGAGATTGTTGGGTTTACTTCGACATCAACTGTTTATGGGGAAGCTTCTGAAATCCCTACGCCTGAGGATTATTCTCCCTTGTTACCGATATCTGTGTATGGAGCCTCTAAGCTTGCATGTGAGGCGCTTTTGATTTCGTATTCGCATACCTATGGTCTTAAGGTGATTATTTACCGTTTAGCGAACATAGTCGGTCCAAGAAGCCGTCATGGTGTAATATGGGATTTTGTGCATAAGTTGAGAAAAAACCCGAAGAAGTTGGAGATATTGGGGGATGGAGCCCAGATAAAATCATATCTTCATATCAGCGACTGCATTGACGCTATGCTTCTAGGCTTAGAGAAGGCACGTAGTAAAGTGGCTATTTACAATGTTGGATCCGAGGACCAAGTGGACGTGAAGAGTATAGCTAGAATAGTTGTTGAGGAAATGAAGCTGAAGAATGTTAAGTTTGAGTTTACAGGTGGAGTTGAAGGCGGTAGAGGCTGGATTGGTGATGTTAAGAACATGTTTCTTGATGTTAGCAGATTGAAGAGGATTGGCTGGAAACCAAAATATCGTAGCGCTGAAGCGGTTAGGTTAACTGCTAAAGCAATTTTAGGCGGTTTTTAGTGTCAGTCCTCTTTCTTCTAGTTCTTTTTGCGCTTGCTCAAATTTGTCTGTAATATCTTTTTGGTTTTTAGCCCAGCCTACTAGATCTTTCATCCCTTGATCTATGCTTATTGAGGGCTTGAAGCCTAGTTCCTTTTTGATTTTGGTTATATCTGCTACTGCATGGCGAATATCTCCGGCACGGTATTTGTTGGAGATTATGGGAAGTAGCTTAGATCTGTAGAGTTTCAGTAGATTTTCGGCTAATTCTATGATTGAAACTGAGCGCCCAGAGCCGACATTGTAGGCTTTATAGTTGGCCGCTTTTTTTTCCAGCGCTAGTATGTTTGCTGTTGCCACATCTTTTACATGAATGAAGTCACGGGTCTGTTTTCCATCCTCAAATATGTAAGGCTGTTTTCCAGTCATTATTCGACATGAGAATATGGCGCAGACCCCTGTGTAGGGGTTGTTTAGAGCTTGGTGCGGTCCATAAACATTGAAATACCTTAGCGCAATTGTTGGGATCTCATAGGTTTTACCTATAAGAAGGCACATCTCTTCCTGGTGGCGTTTAGTCTGGGCATACACGGACAGAGGTTGTAACGGTTTCTCCTCGTCAACTGATACTGGCTTTACTGTTCTACCACAACTTGGGCACCTCTGCTCCCAGTCGCATTTTTTCAGCTGCTCTTCACCTCTAAGATCCGGATAGACTGGCCCACATTTTTCGCAGAAATATTTTCCTTCACCGTAAATTGACATCGATGAAGCTATAACGAGCTTTTTCACATCATTCTCTTCATTTACTAGTACGTCTAGCAGGTTTGCTGTTCCAAATGTGTTTGATTCAGTGTAGTCTTCAATTTGGTACATTGATTGCCCCACACCGACTTTCGCAGCAAGGTGTATTAGAGCATCGATGTCTTTAATCGCCTTAACAATGTCGTTTCTGTTTCTTAGGTCCCCGTACATGAATTCAGCTTTCTTGTTTAAGTAGGCTGGAGGCTTTCTTTTCTTACCGTGAACTTGCGGCTCTAAGTTATCTAAGACTCGTGTCGAGTAACCTTTAGCGATTAGCGCATCAACAGTATGGGAGCCTATGAAGCCTGCGCCGCCTGTTACTAAAACTCTGCCTATTTTCGCCAATTCTCTTTAACCTGCTTTAAACAACAAATTTATGCTATTAACTTAAAACTTTACATTCCAGAAGTTAGACATAAGAGTTAACATTTATGGATTTTATGGGAGATCGCCTATGAGTAGGATTCTGATTACGGGTGGAGCTGGCTTTGTTGGTTCTAACTTAGTGGATTATTTGTTGCGAAATGGCGATGCTGAGGTGGTCGTTTACGATAACATGTCTAGAGCTGGCGTTGAGAGAAACGTTGAATGGTTAAAAAGCAAGTACAGTGGGTCTGACAGATTATCCTTCGTTAAGGCTGATGTTAGAGATTACTCACAGCTGCTAAAAGCAACAAAAGATACTGATGTTATTTACCATACAGCAGCGCAAGTTGCAGTTACCACTTCACTTGTCGATCCTTTTACTGATTTTGAAGTTAATGCTCGCGGTACATTAAATGTCTTAGAAGCGACTAGAGAACTTAAAATAGATCCGATTATTATTTTCACTTCTACGAATAAAGTGTATGGTGATCTATGCAACGTAGCAGTTGAAAAGAAAAAAACACGTTATGATTTTAAGAATATGAAGAGTGGAGTTGACGAGCAGTTCCCGCTTGACCCCGTAAGCCCATATGGTTGTTCAAAATGCGCTGGTGATGAGTACATCTTGGATTATTACCGAACATATGGGTTAAGAACTGTTGTTTTAAGGATGTCGTGTATTTATGGACCGCGCCAGTTTGGAACAGAGGACCAAGGGTGGGTGGCTCATTTTATTATTTCAACTATGAAGAGGAGGCCGCTTACAATCTATGGCGATGGTAAACAAGTTAGAGACATATTGTACGTCGACGATTTATTGAAAGCGTTGATTCTTGCAGCCCGTGAAATTAAGAAAACAAAGGGACAGGCCTATAACATTGGCGGAGGCTCTAAGAACACAATATCACTGCTTGAGTTTATATCAAAGTTAGAGAGCTTAGTAAAAAGGAAAATTAAGTTTAGATTTGATGATTGGCGTCTTGGAGATCAAAGGGTGTATTATAGCAACATAAGTAAGGCTAAAAGAGAGTTCGGCTGGCAGCCTACGGTTAGCAAGGATGAAGGAATAAACAAATTATTTGACTGGGTGCTGAGTAACAGAGCGTTATTTAAGTAATTTAACGGACTTTGTTGTGAGGCGTTTAATATGAATCTTTCAGCTATGAGTCAAAACGAAATTGCGGATGCGATTGAACAGGGCAGAATTACGGTATGCATTATAGGATTAGGTTATGTTGGGCTTTGCCTTGGCGGAGTGCTAGCTGAGTCCGGCTTCAATGTTATTGGCGCTGACATCAACCCTAAGGCTGTTGAGTTAGTTAATAGTGGAAAGGCACCGTTCTATGAACCTGGTTTAGATGAGTTACTTAAGAAGAATGTTAAAAGAAGAAGACTGCGAGCGACAACTAATGTTATTGAGGCTGTCAAAAAAAGTCAAGTTATTTACATTACAGTTGGCACCCCACCGGATGAAAAAGGAAAAATTAACCTCAATTACATGAAAACAGCATCCCAAGATATTGGTAGAGGATTAAGTAAAGGTAAGCTTGTAATAGTTAAGTCAACTGTTTTACCTGGAACCACAGAGGAATTTGTTAAGCCTATTCTTGAGAGAACCTCAGGATTGAAGGCTGGGAAAGATTTTGCTTTAGCTTACTGTCCCGAACGTTTAGCTGAGGGTAAGGCAATCGAAGAACTGAAGACATGGCCAGAAATTGTTGGAGGAATAGACAATAAAAGCACTGAGGTTGTGTCAGCGATAATCAGTAGGCTTGGAGTTAAGGCAATTAAAGTAAGTAATCCTCGGACAGCGGAGACGGTTAAGTTAGCGGATAATTTATGGATTGATCAATCAATAGCCTTAGCTAATCAGCTTGCGTTGATATGTGAAAAGCTTGGAATTGATACGCATGAAATGATTAGAGCAGCTGATACTTTGCCTAAGGGCACATCTTATGTTAACATTATGTTTCCAGGTCTTGTCGGCGGGTCCTGCCTCAGCAAGGATCCGTATTTCTTAGCGAACATCGCAAAAGAGAAGGAAATAAATGCAGATTTAATTTTGCTTGGAAGAAAACTTAACGAATCGATGTACCTTCACATTGTTGAGTTGGTTAAAGATGCTTTCAAAGAAATGAAAACTAAGATAAAAGGCGCAAAAATAGCTGTTCTAGGATTAGCATTTAAAGGTGAAACCAGCGACCTTAGGGCGACACAATCTATTCCAATTATCAGGGAACTCAAAAAATTCGGGGCAAATGTTAGTGCATATGACCCTTATGTAAAGAAGCCGCCTGAGGATATAGAAGTTGCAGGAAGTCTGGATTCGGCTATTAAAGGCGCCGACTGCATTGTTATCGCCACTGAGCACTCAGCTTTTAAGAAAATTTCGCTTAGACGAGTTGTAACCTTGACCAGTAAACCATGCGCGATAGTTGATGCAAGAGCAATACTTGATCCCAAAGAAGCGTTGAAATTGGGCTTTGTTTGGCGCGGTTTAGGCCGCCCATCAACCGCATTTAAATAGATTTTTAGAGCAAACCCTTTCTCGCCATTTCATTAGCTATTTTATAGTGAGCAAGCCCACCTACGTCAAGCCAAACAGCGTCTGACTTGTACGCGTAGAGCTTTTTCTTTGATTTGAGGATGCTTGGGAACACATCTCTGCCGAAGTCTAAGCCTTCTGGCTTTTTGATGAACTTTAGAATTTCTGGTTCTAGAACAGCTATTCCAGCCCAAGTGTACTTTTCGAATGGGGGTTTCTCATGGAAGTTGCATATAACATCCTTATTTGCCTCCACAACGCCGACTTCAATTGGTATTCCACATACTAGGGCAAGGGTCCCAACACCATTTCTTTTTGCTTTGTGGAAGCGCATCATTTCAGTTAAATTGACTTTTGTTAATTCATCTCCGTAATGGAGAATAAACGGTCCGTCGATAAATTCCCTAGCATTGTATATTTCTCCAGCAGTTCCCAAGGGATGATCGCTCACAGAAAACTCGATGTTGAATCCCAGTTGGTGAGAGTTGGATAGATGGTATTCAAACTGGTCTTTGAACGATTTGCCTATACAGAGCACCACATCAGTTAGGCCGTGGAATTTCAGCCGCTCTAGAATCCACCTTAGCACT
>Ga0315309_1000022_pt1 | contig 102413 bp, 109 predicted proteins | sample TDP4_MG_FD_203080 | JGI IMG/M metagenome (GOLD analysis project Ga0315309, IMG submission 203080) | Freshwater sediment microbial communities from Lake Towuti, South Sulawesi, Indonesia - TDP4 | ecosystem: Environmental > Aquatic > Freshwater > Lake > Sediment | place: Indonesia: South... | reverse complement strand
CATCAGGTTCCGGCACATATATTAACCTATCAAATCTTCCAGGACGAAGCACTGCTGGATCCACAATGTCAGGTCTGTTCGTGGCTGCTATCACAACTATATCTTCTAGGGCTACGATTCCATCCATCTCAGTTAAAAGCTGACTGATAACACGCTCTGTTACTCCACTATCGGCAAAACCTAAGCCTCTGCGAGGCACAAGCGAATCCATCTCGTCAAAGAATACCACAGAAGGAGCAGCCATTCTGGCTTTTCTAAAAACCTCCCTTATGGCTTTTTCAGACTCTCCAACCCATTTTGAAAATACTTCTGGTCCCTTAATCGTTATGAAGTTGGCTTCGCTTTCAGTTGCCACGGCTCTAGCCAAGAGAGTCTTACCGCAACCAGGAGGCCCATAAAGAAGTATTCCCTTAGGCGGCTTTATGCCGAGTCTCTTAAATATTTCTGGACTTTTGATGGGCCATTCCACTGCTTCTTTGAGCTCTTGCTTGACTTCTTCCAATCCGCCTATGTCATCCCAGTGGACTGTGGGCACTTCTATGTATACTTCACGCATGGCCGTTGGCGTCACCTCTTTGTAGGCGTTCATAAAGTCCTCCATCTTTACCTCCATTTTTTCCAGGACGCTTGGCGGTATGCGTTCTTCTTCAAGATTTATTTGTGGCAAATATCTGCGGAGGGCTTTCATGGCGGTTTCTCTGCATAGGGCTGCCACATCCGCACCAGTATACCCGTGGGTCATTTCAGACAATTTCTTAAGGTCAACATCTTCAGCTAAAGGCATTCCACGAGTATGAATTTGAAGTATTTCATGTCTTCCTTGCTTGTCTGGAACGCCTATCTCAATCTCTCTGTCAAATCTGCCGGGTCTGCGGAGGGCTGGGTCGAGGGCGCTGGGTCTGTTAGTGGCGCCTATTACTATGACGTTTCCTCTACCTGATAAACCGTCCATTAAGGCGAGGAGCTGAGCTACCACGCGTCTTTCAACTTCACCCGTAACCTCTTCTCGTTTGGGTGCTATTGCATCAAGTTCGTCAATGAATATTATGCTTGGAGCATTCTGTTGGGCTTGCTGAAAGATTTCTCTAAGCCGAGCCTCTGATTCCCCATAGAATTTGCTCATTATTTCAGGTCCGTTTATTGAGAAGAAGTTTGCTTCCGATTCGTTTGCCACAGCCCTAGCTAGTAGGGTTTTGCCACAACCGGGAGGTCCATGCAGAAGCACTCCCTTTGGAGGCTCTATGCCGAGCCTTTGGAATAGTTCTGGATGCCTTAGGGGAAGTTCAACCATTTCTCTTACTCTTTGAATTTCCTCGTGTAGCCCTCCAATGTCTTCATATGTTGTTCGTGGCAATCCTTTCCCTTCAGGCGTTGGCTCGTTCAAAATTGTTAGCCTTGTTTCTGCAGTAACTTTCACTATACCGTGAGGACGGGTTTTCGTTACAGTGAAAGGTATGGCGTGTCCAAGCATCATAACTAGGGTAGTGTCACCCTCAACCAACGTTCTTTCCATCAGACGATTTTTCACAAAATTTGTAAAATCTTCATCAACATTTAAGCGCATGTCTACTGGCGCGAAGGTTATGCTTAAAGCGCTTTTAACTTTGGCTGGTCTCACAACAACATATTCATTTATGGCCACTCCAGCATTTTTGCGTGTGAAACCATCTATTCGTATCATTTCCCTATTTTGGTCTTCACTATAGGCTGGCCATGCTATGGCTGAGGTTGCCCTTTTGCCGACTATTTCTACTACATCGCCCGCTGATATGCCCAGTTTCTGCATTGTTCTTTGATCTATGCGGGCTATTCCCCTTCCAACATCCCTTTGCCTTGCGTCACCAACACGTAATTGCGCTTCACTCAACTAGAGTCCTTCCTGTTATTGTTGTATAATACGTTTCGAAACAGAAGTTTCATTCCTATATAAATGTTTAAGACCATCGTTTAAGGTTATCTGCTTGTTCTATGCACCGAAACTGTCTGTATCTGGCTTATTTCACTTATCTCTTCCAATTTCTTCTCAAGTTCTTCAAGCACGCCAGTTTTGTCTTCTGGAAATTTTATGTGAGCTATTAAGGCTTTTAAGCCGAAGGCTATTGGTTCTTCGCCGAATCCGTAAATGGAAGCAAACTCCGGTAAAGATTGTTCAATTTTCTTTTTCAAATCGCTAAAGTCTGCTGTTACTTCCTTTGGAAATATTTTGTACGATAATATGACACTGCCCATTTTAAATCCTCACACTCATTTTATGGTCCGATAAAACCGCATTTTGGACACTTATAAGGACGGCCAAACTTTCTGCATTTTCCGCAACGCCTTATTAGGATTTCGCCGCAGTTTGGGCATAGGAATTTTGTGGCTTCCGCTCCTGGCGGAACTGGTTTACCACAACTTGTACACGTAACCAAAGTTAACGTTGCCGTTCTTTCAGCCATTATGATTCCTCGATGATGATTTTGTAAATGTAGGACTTCCTTATATTTTATCTGTTTTAAACCACAAAAAGTGAATGAGGTGAAGAGCATGATGTACTTTGTAATCATAGAAAAATTAACTCCAGAAGGGAAGAAAAACTTTAAGAGAGTCTTGGAATGGCAGAAAAGATTTGACGAATGGCTTACATCCCATGGTGCAACGTGGAAATCTGTGAAGCACTTTGCGACTTTGATAGGTGAGCCAGTATATGAAACTTGGCTTGAATATCCAAACTATTCAGCGTTAGATGAAGATGAACAGAAAGTCAAAGATTTCGTCCAAAACCCAGAATGGAAAGAGCTACTCTCCCAAATGGACACCTATTTTCAACGAGTAAACAGCAGACTCATGAAAGAAATTTAGTATCTTGGAGATGTTCTCAAAGCCTTAAGCAAGAGTATACTATGCTCTAAACTGCTCATATCTAGTTTCGCAAGTTTATTATTGCAGTTTCATGCCTATATTTCACGGGATTGTTTTGGGTGTAAACCTCCGCGACCTTGTTCCGAAAACGGCCGTTAGGCTTGAGGATTTAGGTGGAAAATCCATCGCCGTTGACGCCTACAATGCTTTATACCAGTTTTTAGCCATAATTCGTCAGCCAGACGGTACGCCATTAAAGGATGTTACTGGAAGAATTACAAGCCATTTAAGCGGCCTCCTCTACAGAACAAGCAACCTTGTGGAAATGGGCATAAAACCAATCTACGTTTTTGATGGAATACCCCCTGTGCTTAAGGAAGTAGAAATAAAGAGACGGATGAAAGCGAAAGAGGAAGCTACTCTAAAATACGAGCAAGCCTTGAGAGAGGGCAAAATTGAAGAAGCTCGCATGTATGCGCAAGCTACATCACGTTTAAAGGATTACATGGCAGAGGATAGCAAAAAACTCTTGGATTTAATGGGGATTCCATGGGTTCAGGCACCAAGCGAAGGGGAAGCGCAAGCAGCCCATCTAACGAAGCGCGGAGATGCAGATTACTGTGCAAGTCAAGATTATGACAGTTTGCTCTTTGGCGCTCCAAGATTAATAAGAAATGTAACAATTTCAGGACGGCGAAAGCTCCCTAGCAAAAATGTCTTCGTCGAGGTCATACCCGAAATTGTTGAGCTTGAAAATGTTCTAAGAGAATGTGGAATAACGTATGAGCAGTTAATTGACGTAGGCATACTGATTGGAACAGACTTCAATCCAGACGGCATAAAGGGTTTAGGACCGAAAACAGCCTTAAAACTAGTTAAGGAGCATGGAAATCTAGATAACGCCTTGCCATACCTGAAGAATGCGGAGTTTCCGGTTGAACACCAAAGAATTAGGGAGATATTCCTAAAACCAAAGGTAACAGACAATTATAAAATAGAATGGAAAGAGCCCGCCGTTGAAGGCGTAGTAGATTTCATTTGCAGAGAAAGAGATTTTTCAGAAGACCGAGTGAGAAAAGCCGTAGAGAAAATGCAGAAGGGAATAACTAAGCAGAAAGGAAAAACCACATTAGAAAAATGGTTTAGATGACGCACGCATGGTTGCAATAACACATTTCAAATAGAAATCTTTAACTTAAAATCTTGTTAATAAGAAAAGTCTTTCATAAAAGGTGAAAATTATGGAGAAGAATCAAGTTGTACTACCAGTAGACGAGTTGCCAACTAAATGGTATAACATTGTACCTGACTTACCCGAACCATTGCCTCCGCCAAAGGAACCGGAAACAGGCCCTTCACGTTTAGAATTTCTTGGAAAAACAATGGTATATGAATGCTTACGACAAGAGATGACAACTGAACGGTGGATTTCAATTCCAGAGGAAATAAGAGAATTATATGTTCAAGCTGGGCGTCCCCGTCCTCTTTATAGAGGGCGAAAATTGGAGAAGCATTTGGGACTGAAAAAAGTGAGACTGTACTATAAACGTGAAGACTTGTCGCCCACAGGGTCCCATAAAGTCAATACAGCACTGGCTCAAGCTTACTATGCAGCAAAAGAAGGAAAAACAGCCGTAGTAACCGAAACCGGGGCGGGTCAATGGGGAAGCGCTCTTTCGTACGCTGCCACAATTATGGGACTCGACTGTGTAGTTTTTTGGGTGCGAGCTGTATATAACTGGAAGACGGATCGACGCACATTAATGAAACTTATGGGAGCAGAAGTCTATGCTTCACCAAGTAAAGAAACAAATATTGGACAAACACTTTTAGCCAAAAATTCGAGCCATCAAGGATCATTAGGTATAGCAGTTTCAGAAGGCTTAGAATATGCAGAGACTCATGAAGGAAGTGTTTACTGTCTTGGTTCTGTTCTTAACCATGTCCTCATACATCAGTCGATCATTGGTTTAGAAGCTATAAAGCAGTTTGAACTCGTTAATGACTCTCCTGATTTGATTGTGGGGTGTTTAGGCGGTGGCTCAAATTTTGGCGGTATAGCCTTGCCTTTCGCTGGCGAGGCCCTACAAAGAAAACGTCAATGCGAGTTTTTGGCAGCTCAATCTGAAGCCGCACCTAATCTTGTCAAGGGTGAATACCGTTACGACTTTGGCGATGTCGCCGAACATACACCTCTGCTCAAAATGTATACGCTTGGGCATAAAACTGAAATGGTGCCCATAAAGGCTGACGGCTTGCGCTATCATGCAGCAGCTCCTCTGATTAGTGCTCTTAAACATCATAACCTTGTAAAAGCTGTAGCTTATCCAGCAAACGAAAAGGCAATCTTTGAAGCCGCAAGAATTTTCCTGCAAACTGAAGGGTGGCTTATAGCACCAGAATCCAGCTATGCAGTGCGAGCTGGAATAGATGAAGCATTGAAAGCTGAAAAAGCTGGCGAAGAAAAAGTCATATGTATGAACATAAGCGGACACGGCTTCTTAGACCTACAAGCATACAAAGAGAAACTTTCAATAGAATAGCTTTAAAATTTATGACCATAATGTCCAGTTAACGGGACGAATGCCACTCCGCAGATGTTTTCCTCTCTAATTTTTCCGTTAAGTTCTTTCGTAATTTTAATGAGACTTTGGAACAAGTGGACACTTCCAACAGGAATTAGCATGATCGCGTTAGGTTTTAACTGCTCGATTAATGGCTTTGGAATGTCGGGTGCTGCGGCTGTCACAAGAATTCTGTCGTAGGGAGCCTTTTCAGGATATCCCATGGAGCCGTCTGCACAGATTATGGTTACGCGGTCGCCATATCCAGTGTTCATGATGTTTTTTCTTGCAAATTCAGCCAAGCCTTGAACGATTTCTATAGTGTATACATGACCCCATTCGCTTCTAGGCGCGTCACGGGGTGCAATTATCTCCGCTATTGTGGCGGCGTGCCATCCTGAACCCGCTCCAACCTCTAACACTTTGTGGCCGACTTCCAATTGCAAGGCTTCATTCATTATTGAAACCATGTTTCGCCTAGCCCAGCACTAAGCAAGGCTATGTGGCGCCGAAACTGTCTGCCCGAAACCAATTGGAAGCGGCGTGTCTACAGCACTATAAGATTGCATGTTTTCTGGAAGAAACTTTGCACGTGATACAGATTGCATTGCTTTAATAACCAGTGGTGAGCGGAGAATGTCTTCCTTTATTAGATTTTCGATGAGTCTTTCCCAATCCTTTTTCTCCAAATTATGGCACCAAATGAAATAATTGCAGAATAAGCTTTTAACGTATTTGCATTTTAAAAGGTATGCGAAATAAAAACGGCTATTTTACAGTGACAGACTTCGCTAGATTTCTTGGAGTATCTGGGTTGTGTCCTCTTTCAACAGCCATGTAATATGCTAGAAGCTGGAACGGAATAACAAAGGGTATGGGCGAAAGAACCTCTGGAATTCCCTTGGGAACCTCAACGTAGTCATCAGCTAAATTCTTGATTTCTTCGTCGCCTTCCTCTATAACCGCAATTATGGACGCTCCTCTGGCCTTCATCTCCATTATGTTGCCAATCACTGTCTTGCGAGTTTCATCCCTTGGGCAAATAAAAACAACAGGAAAACCTGATTCCACTAGGCTTATGGGTCCATGTTTGCTTTCTCCCGCCGGAAAGGCGATGGCTGGCACATAAGCAATTTCCATAAGTTTAAGCCTACCTTCATAGGCTGTGGCTGTGCTTATTCCACGCCCCAAGAAAAAGAATATTTTAGCGTCCTTGTATTTTCTAGCAATCTGCTTCACTTTTTCCTCTTGTGTTTTAATTATTACTTCAACTGTATCTGGCAGCTTCTCCAATTTCTCAGCTAAAAAGTCCATCTCGTCTTGCGAAACCTTACCCCTTTTCTTCGCGAGCCTTAAGGCAAGTTGAGCCAATACCGAAAGCTGAGCAGTAAAAGTCTTTGTCGCCGCCACTCCTATCTCTGGACCAGACTGCTGACCAATATAAACCCGCGAAACCCGCGTTAATGTTGAGCCAATGGCATTGGTTAATCCAAGTATTGTTGCAGCTCTTTGAGCCGCACAGTTTACCGCTGCTAAAGTGTCTGCCGTCTCGCCAGATTGACTTACCGCCAAAATTGTGCTATCAATGTTTACAGATTTCCCATGCTGTTCAACAAACTCTGAAGCTATAACGGGATAAGTTGCCAAAAAAGCAAGTTTAGAAAACATGTAAGAAGCAGCCAAACAAGCATGATAAGATGTGCCACAAGCTACTAAGAAAACCTCACGGGCACGATCAGGGAAAGTAGCCATCAAATCAAGATAATGCTCCTGTAATCTAAGCGTGTTCCGAAGACAAACGGGCTGCTCATGAATTTCCTTCAACATAAAATGTGGATAACCCTGCTTAACAGCCATTTCAGGCGTCCAATCAATAAGCTTCGGCTCCCGAGTCACAAGGCTCGAATCAACAATTTTTTTAATTTCAAAACCGTTTAGCGAAAGTATAACGAGTTCTCCATCGTTAACTATGACTGCTTTGTTAGTTAGAGGTAAAAATGCGGGGATGTCAGAAGCACAATAAATTGCGTTTTCATTTACTCCTATAACTAAAGGGCTTTCATTTCTAGCACATACTATTTTGTCTGGCTCTCTTGTTGAGATTACAGCAATCGCATATGAACCATCAAGCTTTCTTGCAGTTTCAAGAACAGCATCGGCAAGGCTTAAAGAAGGATTAGTCTTCAAATTTTCTTCAATAAGATGGGCTATTACTTCTGTATCAGTTTTGGATTTGAAAACATGACCTCGGTTTTCCAGCTCCAGCCTCAACTCAGCAAAATTCTCTATGATGCCATTGTGGACGACGGCTAATTGCCCGGTACAATCAACATGAGGATGCGCATTAACCTGCAAAGGTGCACCATGCGTAGCCCATCTTGTATGTCCAATACCGAGGTTTCCAGGCAAATCATCCAAGTTGTGAATTTTGTGAACTTCGTCTATTTTCCCCTGATCCTTCTTTATGCAAAGTTTACCATTGTATAAGGTTGCTTCTCCAACAGAGTCGTAGCCACGATATTCAAGTCTTTTCAAAGCCGCATGAATCACGGGAGCAGCATTTCCATCTTTTAAAATGCTACCAAAGATGCCGCACATTTTTAAGCCTCAATGCCTATTTTGACTTCTGCAAGCTCTATTCATGCCTATTTGACTGTATTAAGCTTTTTTAGGAGAAAAATTTGAATTCTAAAAAATTTTTAAGAATATTCCTACATTGAAATGCAAAACTTAACCCAGAAGTTGTTTCTGTTTTAATGAAAGCATTAATAAAATTTTAATAATGGATTAGGCTCTATCACTGTGAAAAGCCATGAATAAGAAAATGCTGCTTCACGAAGAAAACAAAAAACAAAAAGTAAAGGAAATTGTAATCATCGAAGATCCGCAAAAGCTAAAGATGATTTTGAACAAGCTTAGCTGGAAAATTCTAGTTATGCTTTCTGAAAAAGAAATGTATCCGATGGAAATAGCTAAGAAATTGGGCGTTCACGAACAGAAAGTCTATTATCATATAAAGAAGCTGGCGAAGGCAGGAGCTATAACTGTTGCGAGAGAGGAAGAAAAGAAAGGAGCAATTGCAAAATATTATAGGGCGTTTTCGTCAGCGTTTGGAATAGAGCTTCCAAAAGAGTATAAGATAATAGAAAGGCTTTCGCTTATAGGTGTAGATGAAAAAATTCAAAAATTTTTCAAAGAATTCAGAAGCGGAGACGGCATATTCGAAGGTAAAATAGTCGTTGGCAGTCCCACACCCCACGGACCCTTCAAAACAAGTGCAAGAGATGGGCATTATGCCTCCCATCTAACATTCTTTTTGGGACAATTCACCAAAATACCTGAAGAATTTGCGATAAAGCTTGACGTAGACGTGAAAGCTGAGAAAGAAGAGAAGAATAATTTAATCCTTGTAGGTGGACCTGGAACTAACTTGCTTACACAGGAATTGAATGAGTATTTGCCGATAAGGTTTAACATGCAGCCTTCAGAGCAGGGCTTCTTATTCGGCGGTTTAGTTTCCAGAAAAACCTCCAATGTTTATACTGCGGACGCTGCTGGGTTAATAGCCAAAATCGTGAACCCATGGGACAATACTAAGCGTATTATTGTTTTAGCTGGAAACAAAGCAGTAGGCACTAAGGCTTGCGTCTTAGCCTTAACAAACTTTTGGAAGAAAACCTTGAAAGGTTATGATGACGAGGATACATTTGCAAAGGTTATACAAGGATTCGACTTGGACGGCGACGGTAAAGTTGATTCAATAGAAGTTCTCGAATAATTTTCATGGTGAAAAAATTTGGTAAAGATTCGAATAGCTACTTTGCAAGACTTGCCTAGTATAATAGAATTGGAAAAAAGAAATGGCGAACCCGCTGCAAACGAGGATTTACACACTTTATTCAAAGTTGATAATCCCAATGAAAAATATAGGTTTTTTGTTGTAGAAGACGACGGCAAAATCGTTGGATATTCACGTATGCACTTCTACAGATGGAATAACAGCGCTTACATCATATCACTTTTAGTTGACGCTGAGGACAGACGCAGGGGTATAGGAACACGCTTACTGAAGACTATGGAGGATTTTGCAAGAGAAAACAAATCTAGAGTCCTAATGTTTGACGCATCGCCTGATAATGCTCCAGCATTACAATTATACTTCAAAAATGGTTACAGAATTTGCGGATACAACGACAAAATTTATCGGAATGGGAAAATAGCTCTTTACCTCTCTAAAGAATTATAACAATTATACAAAAACTGGCTTTACAATAGCTAGAGATGCGCATTATGGAAATGACTGAAATCATTCTTGCCTATGGACACAAGAATATCCAAGCCGCACATAAGTCAACATTGGGAATCACAAAAGAAGCCAAATTGTCAAGGAAGGGTGACTGCATTATTGCGGTTTCTGCGGACAAGGCTGTGGCAGATTTAAGCCACGAACTTAAGAAGAATTTGCGTAAGGAAAACGCTAAAATAACCATGTTAATCGAGGCTGAAGGCGCCGTGGAAGTGGTGAATGCTTTTGGAAGCCCACGGTTGATTTTGACGCATTCTACAGATATGGTTGTTAGAAAGAGCAATTACGTCTGTAGCCGAACGGTGGCAATTCAGGCAGATAAAGCTGCATGCGACTTGTCAAGAAAACTTGTAGAAAAACTGAAAAATCCACAACAAAAAGTGAAAATCAGCCTAATAATGAAAGTTTAATGAATTTTTGCGTCTAAAACGGCTTGCCACTCGAAAGGAGCTGTGGCACGAACAGGTCTAGAAAAAAGAATTTTTTCCACTTTTTTTCCAACCCTTTCCACAGCCTCTGTAAAACGGAGCGTCACATTTTCTAATGAATCAGAGGCACTGAAGAAGCTGTAAAAATGCACAGTGCCGCCTGTCGGTTTAAGTGCCTTACATGCAGCATCTACAAATTCTATGGCTTTCTCCGGCAAATTCATAATCACACGATCCGCAACTCCCACAAGCCTATCTTTAACAACTTGTTTTGCATCTCCCAGAATTGGATAAACTTTGTTTTCAACTCTGTTAAGCCTAATGTTTCTTTCTAAGAATTCAATTGCATGCGGATTCGCATCTACAGCGTAAACTTCAACGTTTTCATGAGTTTTTGCTGTTAGTATGGCAAAAGGCCCAACACCAGCAAACAGGTCTACAACTGTTTCATCTTCTTTGACAAGGGAGGCAACTCTGTTGTGCTCATATGATAAGCGTGGAGAAAAATAGACTTTAGCAAGGTCTACAAAATACTGACAGCCATACTCCTTATGAAGTGTTTCGGTTTTTAGTTCCCCAGCGATTACGTTGAATTCTCTCAGCCGATAAGTTCCGCTAACAGCACTGGCCTTGGCAAGAACTGTCCGCATATTGTCATGTGTTTTCAGAATTGTTTCACCAATTATGCTTTTATAAGCGTCAAGCTCCGGCGGAATTTCAATTATGGCTATATCGCCGACGAAGTCCATCGCCTTTGGCAGACTAACCAACAGATGCGGAGGGAATGTGTCCTCAAGCAACTCGACATAAGTTGTTACACGTTTCTTTCTCTCATGGAAAATGTAAGTTGAAACTTCGCAATTTGGCACCTGTTCTTTAAGTGTTTTCAATTCGGTTTCTGATGGCTGACGGATAATAGGAATGTAAAGGAAGCCTTTGTTTCTTTGAATTTCTAATTCTCGGTTGAGGATTCCCATTTTGTTGGCTAGAGTAATGGTTTTTTCGCCATAAACCTTGAGAACTTTTACATCTATGGATTTTTTGGGCATTAAACCACTAGGATTAGTTTTCTTTCAACGCCGTTATTAAAGTATAAAATAAGGTTAATTCGTTGTTGCCTATGGCATATAGCTCCCTTTCATTCATGGTGGCTCCTAGTATAATTTTGTGAAGAGCCTTGGGCTTAACATTAAAATATTTTCCCTTATCCTCCATTAACGCAAGGTAAGATTTTCTGTAAGGAATAACTTTTGTTTTGGAAATGTAAAATCCGCAATGTTCTAGAAGTCGTTTCATTTCTGAGGGTTTGTAATATCTTGCATGTGCTTGAGAAAGTGTTTTCTCTAGTTTGTCAAGAAAACCTTGGTTGTCTAATTCATGTGGTGTTACATCGCCATAAACAAAAGTACCTTTTTCTTTTAATGCTCTTGAAAATTCGGTTAGGCTTCTTTCAGGTAACTCGAAGTAGTGCATTGCGCTGATGCAGACTATTGCATCAAAAACCCTATTTGTGAAGGGTAAGTGTTCGGCGTCTCCTAAAACCAAATCGAAATTTTGCTTATGAAGCGACAGTTTTTCTTTTGCAAGTTTAAGCATTTCCTTGGACAGTTCGAGTCCAACAAACCAAGGCTTAACTTTTTCCAATAAAGAAAAACCGATTCTGCCGCTTCCGACGCCCACTTCTAATACTGTTTTGTTTCTCAAACTTGCCAATGCATCAAATATTCCATTACTCACATCAGCCCCAAAGCCTTGCTTAGATTTCCATGTCCTAATCTTCTGCCGGTCATAATCCCTAGCTCTCTCCGAATAATATTTTTGAACAATTTTCTTGCGAGCTACATCTTCCAATTTATTTCTACTCAATTTTTTGTTTAAGTGACGTTAGCCTTTGTAATTTCTTTTACTTTTTCTCTGACTTTTTCGAAAAGGTTTTTGCTTATTATGCCTTTTTCTAAGGATTTTTCGAGTTTTTCCATGTCTAAGACTTTAAGGGTGCTGTCTGGCTGGACACAGACATCCACTTCTAAATCCACGTAACGTATTGCTTTTGGATAAACTTCAGCTGGCGTGTTTAGGTTTATGTATGTTCCTTTCCAATCTCCGCCGCTTGAGAAGTATTTCGTCGTTATGTACCATCCGCCTATTTTTGTTTCGCTTACTGCTCTGTCTCCTGCTTCTTTCTTGACACCCAATCCATCGTATAAGCCGTTGCTTCGCACAATTCTGCCATATTTGATTTTTCTGTTATCCAAGCTTTCTATCGTCGCTTGCCCTAGATAAAAAACAATTCCACTGAGCTTAACATGCTCAACATCCACCAACCCGCCTTCTTCTGGAAACTCGTACAGAATCTGCTCTTTGAAGGATTTCTCGACCTCCTCTTTGTTTTGCCCTTTTTCCAAAAGGTCTTCAGCCATCTCCAAAGCCGCTGAAACTTCGCCGCCACAACTCTTATAAAAATGATGCCCATCTAAAGTCGGGGCAACAAAAGCCCCTAACTTATCCATATTCCTTTTAGAAAACCAAGGAAATTCCACGTCCATAAAATGTGATCCTTCGATTAACAGTGTTGAGGCTTCTGCATAAATCACTTTTTCATTTAGGATTTTGACCTTCGCGACAAGCTTTGCTATCTCATTTTCTAATGTCTCCCTTAACTGGTTTGCTGAAGATTCACGCCAGATAATCCCCCACCCGTCGGGTGCAAGCGTTTTCCCTAAAGCGTAGAGTTCTGCTCGTTTATTTAAATCACGAATTTTCAAGCTAACGCCGACTTTACTGTTTTGTACTAGAATAGCGTAAGTTCCAACAATCTTCAAATTCATAGTTAAAACAGGCTGTTTTGCGCCAATTCTCTTTCTTTCAACCTGAACCAGCAGCGGCTTATCCTCTGCGATTACAAACTTAGGTTTGGGAAGTCTCCCTATAACATCATTGCCTATATCAACATAAAGCGTTTCTTCGTCTAATTCTGTCATTTTTCCCTTGTATATCCCGTCAACGCTAACGCGCCACTTTCGAGTTAGGACATCATCAAATGTTGAATGCAAAATAGACTGAAAAGCGTTTACTGCTTCAGATGTTCCTAGAACCCTTATTCCTTGCAAATCATATCTATCTTTTATTTTGACGTCTGGCGGTGCAGAATTATCTATAAGCCCAAAGCGTTTCTTTATGGTTAAAGAAGGGCAGACTATTTCAAAGCCATTGTCCAAAAGCAATTTTGTCAAGGCTGTGGTGTAAATTCCCCTAACTTTCGCCTTCATCAAGGCTTCCATCGCCCTTATAGTCAGCCAACTTTCTCAATTTTGTAAAGTCCATCTACCTTTTTAACACTAAGTCTAGCGTTCAATATTTTTTCGGCAAGCCAAATGTTTGTCTCTAAGTGTTCTGAAATTGTCCGTGTAAGGTAGAGAGACTTACTCTTTGCCAACGCCACATAAGGAACTAGCATGTCAGCTAGATGCACATCGACAGTGGGTTTGGCGGAAATTTCCGCATATAGTTTTTCAGCAGCTTCCATTCCAACAGTTTCGCTTGTTTTTCTCAGTTCGCCGATTGCATCTGCTCCTAAAACTGCGCCTGTGTCTGTTTCAGCCCACAAAACAAGGGAACTCCCCTTCTGCAATGGGTTTGATTTATCATTAACTATTTGAATATCAACCGTGAAGCCTTTTTCCTTTAGATAGTCGTTTGCAGCTTTTGCTTGGCGTTCAGCAACCTTTCTCTCAGCGAGAAATGTGCACACTGAAACGCCTTTTACGGCTTGTGTTTTCCCGAAATTTTCTAAATGCAAGGGCTTTAAAGATTTGCATGGTTCCGTGATTATTGTTATTTCTCCCATGCCTTTAGGATAATAACCATACCTATGAACTGTTAAGGACGTACTTATTCCCATACGGTTCAGTGTTGGCAAAAGCACAAAGCGCAAGTAATTGATGGTGGGAGAATTCTGAACATCTGTTCCACCTTTTGAAACATGCAAATGCACAGTATTTTCTGCAAAGGTGCATATAGGCAGCACAGTCATCAGAAGCATCGGAATGCTTCCAGCAGTGCCAATCTTCGCCTCAACCTTGCCCCCTTTCACCTTTTTAGGCATAAACCAAAACTCACGGGAGTTAAGTTCTGCCCCCTTCAACTCGGCATCACAGAGTCTTGCTGCTGTTAAGACTGCTTCTAAATGTTGAGGCCTCAAACCTGGTTGCGGTCGGTTCTGTCTAATGTTGTAAATATGCAACGTCTGCTCTAGTATAGCGGCTAAAGCAACAGACAGTCTGAGGATTGTGCCACTGCCACTTTTCTGGCTTCCATCAATCTCAATCAAATATGGTTGGACTCCCTTAGCGCCCGCAGTTTCCCAGCTTTGTTTCCAGTTTACTGAAAGAGTAACAAACAATTAATAAATACGTTAAGTATTAAGGATTTGGAAGGAAGAAGGCATATGAGCGAAGAAAAGGAGAATCTTGAAAGGCTTGTGCAAAGGATTGATGAGCTTCTCGTGGTTTTAAACCGAGTTGCAGAGGACCTCCGACAAATTTCAATATCTCTAAAATCTATAGCTGTTTCACAGTTGCCTCAGCCATTAGCTGTCCCTCCAACACCCGCACCTGTTATACCTGAAGCCCCTGAAAGGATGCGATCAATAGAGGACATCAAAATGATGTTTCCAGAGGATTTAGAGAACCTTCTAAGTTTTGAGGAAAAGGAAGACTACATAATTGTAAAGCCACGTCAATTTCTGGGTTCCGAAAACTTTGCAAAAATAGCTTCTGTAGTGCGCGGAATAGGTGGAGACTACGTAAGTGCTGGAAAGGCATCACATTTCAGAGTCCCTAGAAAAAAAACTTAGCATCAAAAACGGTATCTATATCTTATTTCAAAATCTCTAAACTCGCCTGTGTAACTCTCCCATATAACATCTACATGCGCAACTTTTGCCCCTGGCGGTCCCTTTTTGCAAAACTCTACGAGCTCTTTTACATTTTCTTCTTCGCCTTCGAAGATGGCTTCGACCCTGCCATCTGGTAAATTGCGAACCCACCCGTTTACACTAAGCTTTTTTGCCTCATGCTTCGTTTCTGATCTAAAGAAAACGCCTTGAACCCAGCCACTTATGAATACACGGGCTCTAACCAACACGAGATTCACCGCTTGCGCTGATGTTTCTAAAATTTTTATAGGTTTTAGGTTTATCAGTTTTCACTTTCACTCACCTCTCTCCGCAGTTTGGACATGTCGCTTCGACGCTTGTTTTAAAAGTGCTTGCGTAGTGCTGGTTTTTGGTGGATTGTATATTGGAGAACGCTAATGGAAAGTTATTGATTTATGCCTCAAGCTTCACATCCCATGGAAAGAGACTTAAATCTGTGAGTTTGGCAGCAGAGAAGATGGCGAAGTTGTTAAAGTTAAATTTTAAAGTCATCATGTTTACGCAAAAAATCATGCCGATATACGTTTATTACAAAAACGGCGATGAAGAACCCATCCCAATCTATTGTGATAAGGACGGAAAAACCGACATGAAAGAGATTTATGCTGCTTTAAGAAATATGATGTTTGTTTTGTCCTTCCATCCGAAACATTCAGCTTTAAAGCAGATCAGAAAAGAGGTTATGCGGTTTTCTTAAATTTTATTATCTGATTTTCAAGGGTTATCTCATAGATTTGGTTCACATCAAAGTCTATGCCTAAACTCTCATACTCCTGTTCCGTTAAAAACAAGATTATTTTTGGAATTGCAAACTCTGCCCTCGCTGGAAACATTGGCAACTGTTGCTGCAAAGCCTGAAGAACATCCTGCACCATCTTCGCTTCTTCAGTCTGTGGCCTGACAACAAAGCGTGGAATTTGCCTATCCTCGATTAGCTCTATACGTTTTCCCAAATTGCCGTCCAAGTCCCTGATGGACTCAATTTTATTTACTCTAACCTTAGTTTTACTATATTTCATTTCCATAACCTTTTACACTCCTAAACCCAAATGTTAATGTAGGCATGATTGAAATGAATGAAAGTGAAATAAAAAGTTTCTCAACATCAAAAGGCATCTCCTCATGCTATAATAATTATCTTATAGAAGTTTTCTACATAAAGATATTATAGAAAATAGAGTTATTTAGTATTTAGGTGTACACGCGCTTACACGAAAATTGTTAGAGATAATTGTAAAAAACAGAAAGGGGGAGGAGAAATGAGTGAAATTCCTAGCTGTTACGAAGGAATACCTCATAAGGAACGACAAATTTCGAATAACTTGACAATTTTAGCAATAGGAGCACATCCAGATGACATCGAAATTGGATGTGGAGGAATGCTAAGAACCCTTGCAAATTTAGGGTATAAGGTTTATGGAGTTGTTTTGACTGACGGAGAAAGAGGTGGAGATGGAGAAATAAGATTAAAGGAAGCATCTGCTTCAGCGAGAATCTTAGGTTTAGAAAAAGTATTTTTTGAGCACATGAAAGATGGAAAACTTTCTTTCGACATTGACACGGTTACCATTCTAGACGGATACATTGACAAGCTTAAACCACAAAAAGTCTTTACACATAGTGGAAATGACCGCCATCAAGATCATGTAAATTGTTCTGACGCAACAATCGCTGCTGCAAGAAGAGGAGTTAACGACATTTTGATGTACGAAGTTTATGGTCCCACAAAACCCTCGTTCATACCACATTACATAATGGATGTCTCTGAAACAATGGAATGCAAACTGAAGGCGTTAAGAAAGCATCAGTCCCAAATTCAAAAAGGAACCTTAAATCTTGAAGGTTTAAAGGAACATGCTGGCTCTCTAGGAAAAGAGTATGGATGCCGATACGCAGAAGCCTTCGAAGTAAATCACATGCTGTTTAATCTTGAGAGACTTCAATTGGAATTTATCAACAGAAATAGTATTAGCGGTCTTTAACAAGGAGACAGGCAAATCTTATGAGGAATCATAAAGGCGTCAGAATATCGGAAACACTTCAAGAGCTGGTGAACAGTGTTCACAACAATTACAATTCTGAGAGTATAACAGAGAAGATTCTGGAAAATCGAATAAAAATCATCGACAATGCAAAAAAATTCCATGAAGATGCAGGCACACTAACATATCCATTAAACGAAGAGATTGAACGCCTAGAAAAAACAGAAAACCATTTTTTCATTCTGAGTTCTCATCAACCAAACCTTATGCCCTATTCAGGAGTCATCAGAAAGTTAACTTTATTGGAGGCAGTCAAAAGAAGGCTAGAAGCTCTTTACTCGATTCCTGCAATCAGTCTACACCTAATTTCAGACGAAAGTTTCCCAGATAGATGGATAAAGACTGCTCAGCTTCCTGACGTAACGACCAAGGAAGGACGATTAGATATAAGTAATTCAGAAATAAAAAAGAAGCCTCACAACCGATTGACTGGGTATGGAAACTATCCAATAAGAACAAGCGCCATACCAAAACCATCTACAACGATTTTATCGATGTGGAAAGAAAAAATAGAATATTGGCTTGAAAGATCTCTTAAACCAGCAAAAAGGCTCGCTCGCAAAGCTGGCTATGAAATTCCGAATCAGCAGATAGAAAATTTACTTCAGAACAGAAGAGATTTCATAAAAATATTGGATGAATCATATGAACGGGCAAGGAATTACGCCGACCTTAACAGTTTCATGCTATCAAAAATCGTGAACGGTCAATGGGGCTGCTGTACTCTTTTTGCCCGCTATTCTGACATAGTACATATCTTTAGAGATGAAATCTTGTTTTTACTGTCAAATTATGAACGCTATTTCAACGCTATAAGCGAAGCAAAGGCAAAAGTCAAGGGAGAGAAGATAACCCACCGGTTGATGCCTTTCTGGTATCACTGCAATTGTGGAGGGATGGTGAATCTAGCTACCCAAGACAGTGAACCCATTAACTTTTTCGAAGGAAAATGTACCAATTGTGACAGGTCTTATGAGTTTAACATCTCGCAAATAAATTCAGAAAACAGCAACTTCTTCAATCGTGTTTCCTTAAGGGCCATCCCATACTTGCTAGTTAGGGCAAAAAGCCTGAAATTAGATCTTTTTGTAGGCGGAAGGGGAGGATTAGAAGCCTATTACCCTGAGGCAAAAATTGTGGCTGACAAACTGGGGATAGACTGGCCTATAATTGGAATTTGGAATCCTCACGACCGTTATGCTGGAATAACGCAGCTATTCGCTTTCTTAAGTCTTAAAAATAATCCTACTCCAAAACTTAGCAAGAGGGCTTTGGAAGTCTTCAATGGCAAATATTCCATCGCTGACTATGCCTTGAATGTTGGATTGAGGGAAACAAGTCAACAATGGCTTAATTATCTGCTTCGTGAAGAATCAGACTTAACATCAGATATGTATATGCGCTCTGTTTTTGATGGGAGATTAGCAGAAGATTTCCTCGATTTCACTAAGGGTAGAGAATACCTGAATTGTATATGCCCAAATAAAAGTGGGGTGATAACTAGTGCCGAAAAGTACTTGGCTCATTGAAGACGCTATGTCTTCCAAACAATATTACGAAGACAAACTGAAAAAATACACTCAACATCATGAAATTTCAGGCTACGGTAGCAAAGAGTCACAAACTATCAGATTCAAAGTTGTGACAGAAATAGGAGATTTAAGAAACAAGTCAATATGCGATGTTGGTTGCGGCATTGGAAAACTCGTTGACTATTTAGAACAAAGAAAGTTTAAAATGAAATATACAGGGTATGATATTTCTGAAAAAATCATCGAAAAAGCACGAGAACTGCATCCAAATTATCATTTCGAAGTTAGAAATATCTTAGAGGATATGCCAAGTCAAAGATTCGACTACGTATTCTCCATAGGGCTAAACTTTAAGATAAGAGACAATGTTGAGTTCATGAAGAACTTGATTGCAAAAATGGTCAAAATGGCAAAAATAGGAGTTGCAGTGAGTGTGCTTAGCTGCCATGTTGATCCTGAATACATCAATGTAAATGATTTTTACTATGATCCTAAACTTTTCTTGGATTGGTGTCTACGTGAAGTATCCAGACGATGCATATTGCGACACGATTATCTTCCACATGACTTCACACTTTACATTTACAAGAAGGCGTTTGAAAAAAGGAAGTGATGACATGGGCTTTGGAAGCTTCGATAATATACTCATGTTCGGATTAGGCACTTTGATAGACTTATGCACATTAGCATACTATGTACTCGGATTTAAGAGTTTTAAATTGTTCATAAAGAAGTCAATAATCGATAATACCGTACCTCAAAGAGGTAAAAACTACAAATGCTCATTGAATATGCTGGAAGGTAAAACAACGTCGCAATGTCAAATACATGAGCGAAACTCAAGAAAAAAATTGCACAGCATGTTTTCATATTTATCAAATAAATATGATATTGAGCATAGGGGTTGGAGACGGAATTTAGCTGCGGTATTGTCAGCATTATTTGAATTTCCAGAATATGTGCACGCACGATTTAACGAAACAGATAACAATAAAACGGGAAACGAAAAAAGAAATTACGAAAATTCAAATTTGGACGTAACTGTGATTGTCCCAGCGTACAATGAAGAGAAAGGGATAGAACAAATCCTTGAATCCATTTTTAACCAGACGCAACCACCTAAAAAAGTCGTAGTTATCGACGATTGTTCCACAGATAATACGTCTAACATCTGTAGAGAATTGAAAAAGAAATACGAGAATCTTGTTTACATCAGACAAGTTAGAAGACGTGGAAAAGCCCACAACCTCAATGCTGCAACGCAGTTAATTCTTGAAGAAAAAGAACTTTATAACCCGCTTACTTTGGTCATCGACGCAAGTGGCTTCTTAGAGAAAGATTTCATAGAAAAAATCAAGAGTTCATTTATTAAAGAAGATGTTGCAGCTGCAAGCGCTTCAGCAGCAGTTATTAAGCCAGAAAGTTTCAAAGGCAAACTCATCTTCGAAAAATATGAACTCATGTTTAAGATTTACAAATTCAGGAAAGTTGCACAAAACTATAGAAACACCGTCTCTCCAGTGTGTGGTGGTTGCGTAGCATATCGAACCGAAATTCTAAAAGATAGCCCAATCCCGGAAAGAACCCACACTGAAGACACGGATCACACGTGGGTTTTACTCGAAAAAAAATACAGATTGGTACACAATCCCAAGGCTATAAAACATTGCCTGGAGGCAAAGACGTTTAGCGGATTTTTCAGACAGTGGTACAGATGGTATGCTGGAACTTTTCAGTGTTTATATGCGCATGGAAAATATCTTTTGAAAGCCAAAAAGTTACTTTTTTCAACAATATTACCAGGATTCATTGATGGTTTCGCTTACGCTAGCTTCCTTTTCATAGCCATACCTTTATACTTCCTAGACCCTGTTCTGCTTCTCAAGGCTTTGCTCTGGGATCTGGGCATAACAGGATTGATAATGGCAATTATAAAACGTTACGAATTAAAGAGCTTAAAATACTTACCAATGGTTTGGTTAATGAAATTTCCATTGATTGTAACGTGGTTAATTGCTGGTTTGAGAACAACATGGCAATATTTGAGGCATAAACAATACTTGTGGAGATTTCGCTCACGTGCTTGGAAGCGCCCAGACGCAAGTGCTGCAGACCAGCGAAAGATAGATGCCTACGAACTTGCGCTCAGTTTGAAGGATATGCGAGAAGAAATTAGGATGTTAGAAAATGAGAGAACAGAGCTTCTAGTTGAGAAGGATCTACTTTCAAAAATGCATAAGGAAAATTAAAAGTAAAATCTTAATCAGCTGATAACGACTATTTTAAGATTCGAAAGCGTTAATGGCGCCTTTAAGTGCCTCCACCTCTTTCCGAAGCATCTCTACTTCGTCTCGTAACTTGTTCGCCGTTTCCTCCCCCTTCGTTTTAAGAACTTCTATCTCCTCAAAAAGATTCGCCTTCTCTTTTCCTAGTTTCTCAATTTCCTCACGCAATTCTCTGAGAGTTTTCACAAAATCTTCAATGTTTTTCAATTTGCGCGAGCCCTCTGGTAGGCTTTTTTGTTTGTTCATACGGCATCAGCTTTTATTCGATTAAATTATTATTGTCTCTCTATATAAACCGTGTATGAGTAAACAAATGTTCACATTTTCCATATTATTCACTCTAATACAGAACATGGCTAATCTAGTTAAAGTTGCGTTCAATGTCGGCTAACTTAAATTTGAAGTTGCTTGACAAATTTGACATATTTTAGTCCACATAATCCTTGAATTCTTTTCCCCGTGTCTATGAAGCCCATGTGGACCCAAAAACCGTAAGCTTTCCATGGTTTTCCTTCCTTGTTTATTGAGGTGCCAGCCACTAAACATTTTATTCCTTTATCTTTGGCAATTCTTTCCATATGTTGTATAAGAGCTCTACCTATTTCTTGACCTTGATACTCTTTCATTACATCAATTTCCTCTATTTCCATAAAGTTATTCTTGCAACGGTAATACGCAAATCCTACCGGAATTATTCCTTCCTCCGCTACAATAACACAAGGATCTGAACGGTTAAGTTCCTCTGCAAGTTCCTCCAAGAATTTTGGAGACATTCCTTCGGGTGGAACGAAACCTCTAACTTCATCCTCTGATGCAGATTCCCTCATAATTTTAATAATTACTTTAAAGTCCTTTGAACAAGCTTTTCTAATGCTTAACATCATGTCAACAACGTATGCATTTCAATTACAAGGCTATTCCATTTCGATAGTTGCTGGCGGTTTTGGAGTAACATCATAGTAGATTGTTGACACGTTTGGACATTTTTTGATTATTTCCTCTGCAACTTTGTTCAGTGTTGTCCATGGTATTTCCGAAACTTTTGCTGTCAAGAAATCTTTTGTTTGCACAGACCTTACACCTATAACATAGGGTTTTTTCTCTATCAAGTCCTTAACAGCATAGAAGACTCTTGCGACTGTTGGCTTTTCAGTAACTATTTTTGTCTGAAGAGAAACCATATTTTGAATAGTCGTTTGATGGACTTCCCCATTTATAGTTTGAACTTTTATACCCACTATTTCACCGTAGCGCCTTTTCCCAGCCTCCACTCCTGTAGCCTTGTCTCTGAAGATTTTTACGTTGACGTTCCTTGACGGTATGTTAAGAAGACGTGCCACAGTTTCTTGGATGTGGCGTATTCCAGATTGCCCTTCAGCTTCTTCATCCTCTATTATTATGGCGAAATATTGACTAGGCTTATGTTGGGCAAGCTCGCGTTCAACGATATGTGTAGCCTTCTTTAACGCTTCCAGCTTGTTAGAACGAATTTCTCCAACCACACGAACTGACAATCCGGGTCCGGGAAACGGTTGCCGCTCTGAGATTTCACTTGGTAGTTCAAGGTATCTCGCTACCATTCTAACCTGCTCCTTAAATAAGGTCACAAGAGGTTCTACAACCTTGAAGCCGTATCGTTCCATGGGGTTTATGCCCATTTGCTCCAAAACATTATGTTGTGTTTTCACACCGCCCACAGTTTCCAAAACGTCTGCGCGGATTGTGCCTTGCACAAGGATTTTACAGTCTTCTTTTTTTGCTGTTTCGCCTAAGACTTTATAAAAAGTTTCACGGAACACTTTGCGTTTTTCTTCAGCGTCCCTTAAGCCTTTCATGGCGTGCAAGAAGCGTTCACGAACGTCGACTACTTTTGCGGGAATGCTTAAGGGTGGTTTAGAAAGGATTTCAGCTACGCGTTCTGGTTCACCTTCTCGCATGAAAGCGTCATCCAGCATTACGCAAACAAGGTTTTCACCTATGGCTCTATGCGTTAGCACCGCACATGTTGTGCTGTCAACACCGCCAGAGACAGCAACTAACGCCCTTTCAGTCTGAATGCTTTTCCTAGTTTCTTCAATTTCGGCTTCGACAAAAATTTTCGGATCAAACGTTTCCAATGTGGTCACTATTCCCTCTGAACTATTAATTGATTTGCTGTTTCACAATTTATGTATTTACTGCCTTTCATTTAGCTTATAGGCTATTTAGATTAAACAATAGCAATTTTAGCCAAAGTTTCAGTTTCTATAATTTACAACATTTTCATTAAACAATAAAACCACCTAAGATAGAACGGTGAATTTCCAAATTATCTTTTAAAAATTGAGTGGCTTTACAGAAGAAAGAAGCACTAACAAAGGATATCTTATGAAGTTAAAGTTTTTCTGCTTTAACGTTTTTATACTAAAGAAGTTTTCGGGTGGTTCAAATGAAGACCGATGACATGAAGACCAGAGTTAATGCCTTAAATGAGTTAAACGAAAGCTACGTGGATTTGATACAAGCAATGAAGGGAACAATTAAAGAAGTAAAAACAACGAAGCAGCTGTGGCGAGATAAAAACAAGTCGAGACTCATAAAACTCGGTTTAGCGTTAATAGTGTTTCCCGAACCCACCCCAATAAGTGAGACAATAGGCTCCTTTTTAGTAGTTGCTGGAACAGTTCAAGAAGGAATTCGACGACGCAACCTCTATGTTGATGATGTTTACAAAACTTTTCAAAACACGATGAAAGAGATACGAGATTTGAGACATACTCTTTGAGTTTTTACTCAAATTTTATATTTGCTGCATGTTATATGCATAACATGTTAGGGGGAAATTGGCGTGAAACTTGTGACCGTCTTGCTACCTGAGGCTTATTTGGAGGGGTTGGATGAGCTTGTTAGGGCAAACATGTATCCGAGCAGAAGCTCTGCCATAAGATCAGCAGTTAGAGACATGTTGAAAAAGGAACTTTGGGAAAGACGCGAAAGGTAACAGTCTCTTATTCAAAGTTCTTTCGTCAAAACTCACATAGAAATTTGCATATTGATTGTCTTTATTGCTGTTTTAAGCTGTATTCGAGATGCTAAAGTAGAAGCAGTATCGGAGCAATCAAAAGGGCAGTCATGTTTGTGAGTTTCATGTAAATGTTAAGTGAAGGACCCACAACATCTTTTAAAGGATCACCAACAGTATCGCCAATTACTGCTGCAGTATGTGGTGGCGTACCTTTCATCCAGAAATTTCTTTCAATGTATTTCTTGGCATTGTCCCATATGCCTCCTCCAAAAGTGAAGAAAGGCGATAACAGGCAGGCGGTACTTAATCCTCCGAGGAGCATAGCACCTAAAGCGTGTTTTCCCAGCAAAAGCCCAACAGCTACAGGAGCAACAATAGCAAGCAAGCCAGGCGCAATCATCTGCTTGAGCGCATTCTTAGTGCCAATATCCACGCAACGAGCATAGTCTGGTTTTGTCTTACGTTCAATGATGCCTGGATTCTCTTTAAATTGCTGTCTTACTTCATCCACCATTAGATAAGCCGTTTTCCCAGTGGCTCCGATGGCAAAAGAGGAAAACACGAAAGGAAGAACAGCTCCCAACAATAGTCCTGCAATTATGACAGGGCTTAAGAGACCGAGACTAACAGAGTAGAGTTTTACCATTTCGCCGTAAGTGGCAAAAATAACGACAGATGAAACGGTGCCAGAAGCCGTGGCGAAAGCCTTTGCATAAGCCTTTGTAGTGTTGCCTGTGGCGTCGAGTTCTTCTAGTGCCCCTCCGTTCTCTGTCTTTGTCCCTGACATCTGTGCTATTCCTGCAGCGTTGTCACTTATGGGTCCAAAGGTGTCGCCCGACATGATCATGCCTATGGCTAGGTCGGTTCCAAGATTGGCGGCGACTACCCCATAAAGTGAACCATTAGTTATGAAATAAGAAAACAGGAAGGCTGACAAGATAAACAAAATTGGCATGAACGGACTTTGAAACGCGTACGACAGACCTGTTATAATGTTAATGGCTGCTCCGCGCTCGGAAGATTCTGCGACTTTTCTGACCGATCTACCATTGATTCCCGTATAGTATTGTACGATTAAGCCAACTGCGAGACTTGCCACTAAACCGCTTACTACAGCATAGAATACTGTTATGTCGCTTAGTAAAACCATCGAAAAGGCGTATGCACCGATCACACAAAAGGCGGCAGTGATGAAAAGACCGATGTTAAAAGATACGATAGGTCTAATCTTTCTGTATCCTCTAACGATGAAAACTCCAGCAATCGTCGCCAAAATCCCTGAAGCACCAAGCATCAACGGAAACATTAGAGCATTTATTCCTAAGGGGGTGAGCAATATGGCACCTAAGATCATAGCAGTAATGTAGTCGTCGCTTATAGATTCAAAAAGGTCAGAGCCCCTCCCTGCACAGTCGCCCACGTTGTCTCCAACTTGATCTGCTATTACAGCGGGATTCCGAGGGTCATCTTCAGGAATACGTTGTTCTATCTTGCCCACCAAGTCTGCGCTTATGTCAGCTGCTTTAGTGAATATGCCTCCGCCTAGTTGAGCAAATAGAGCGGCTAAACTGGCACCGAAGCCGAAGCCCACAAGTAAATTAGGGTCTTGATAGAGCCATAAGAGTGCACTTACACCGATAAGACTGAGTCCCACAACAGAAAGCCCCATTACGGCTCCTCCCCTAAAAGCAAGCGTGAATGCTCTTGTTGAAGAAGTTCTCGCAGCACTAGCGGTTCTTGCATTGGCTTTCACGGCAACACGCAAGCCTATGTAAGCGGCCAGCAAAGAAAGAAAAGTGCCCAACACGAACGCGATTGTTACCCTCATGTCTTTGAATAATATAGTTAATGGAATAAGCATTAGCGTGGCAAAAATTGCGATGGTTCTGTACTGTCGCTTTATGAAGACTTTGGCACCGTTTTCGATGGAGCTCGCGATTTCATCCATTTGTGGTGTTCCGGCATCTTCCTTTCTGATGGACCATGCTAAGTAAGCGACAACAAGCATAGCAAGGACTCCGACTGCCAAAGCAAACCATGTAAGGTCCATTTGTCACCGCGTCCCCTACTCCTAAACTTTTTTTAAATTTCATGTTCCGTTTTGAAACAGCTCTTAGACTACTGTAAACTCTGGCTTATAAACATAGATGTTTGCTTTAACAAGTCCTTCTGACACTATTATTAAAAGAAAATTTAGACTTTGCAAAATCATTTACATGGCCAAGAAGGGAATTATTTAACGTCTTTGGGCAAATTCTCTTATTCTCTTTGCAGAATCTGCGGGGTTTTCTGCAAGTGTTATGGTTCTTCCTACAATAAGATAACGGGCGCCGGCCTCCAGAGCGGTTTTTATCTCTCCGCCTTGAGCGCCTATTCCAGGCGAGTATATTGGAATTTTTTCGCCGAGTATTTCGTGCACTTCCCTTAATTTTTCTGGATATGTAGCGCCAACAACCGCACCGTCAGCTTCCCATTTTAAGGCTTTTTTCGCAAGTGATACATATTGAGACATTTTTTTACCTGTTTCAGCATCATAAATTGCTTGTCCGTAGCCTTCGCTTGCTCCTTTATGGCTCATGTAAACAAGAAGAATTACGCCGCGCTCTAATTTGCGGGCAACTTCAAAAATTGGTTTCACGCCTTCTTCCCATCCTATGAAAGGATTGGCTATTAAGGCGTCAAAGCCTGCGGCATAATAATATTCGGCGATAACCTGGTTTGTCGAGCCAATGTCATTCACTTTGCAATCCATTATCGTCATAAGCCCTAAATCGTGGGCTTTTTTCACAAGTTTTTGAACACCATCAAACGTGCCGAGAGGAAGAATCAAGTGATGGTTGACTTTAACAGCACAAATATAGGGATGCACAGCTTCTAAAACACTTTCTGCTTTGAAGAAAAGGTTTTCTCGTTCTTCTGGCTTTTCAAATGGAAAGTCCAATGCCAAAATAATGTTTGATTCTTTTTTTCTGACTGTTTGTTCCATCTTGACGCGGAAAGACATCGTTAAACACCACTTTAAATTTAGGTATAAGACTAAAAACTTTTGCTTCTGATGAAGTGAAGTACGTATACGATTATGTCATGGATTTTGGTTTTTTCTTGTTAAATATTCTGCTTCCGATCTGAGATACAGGCATTCTTACAACCAACCTCAGCAAGTGCATGCATAGTAAAGCTTAAAAACTGAAATAAATAGGTAATATAGGGCTTTGGGGTCCCAGTTTAATACTCTGAAAGCCAAAAAAGCTGTTCTGGTTTTAGAAGATGGCTCTTACTTTTTCGGTCGTGGCTTTGGAGCAGTAAAGAAGGTTTCAGGCGAAATTGTATTTTCAACTTCCATGGTTGGATACCCGGAAGCGCTGACGGATCCCTCCTATAAAGGTCAGATTTTAACGTTAACGTATCCTCTTGTGGGTAACTATGGAGTCCCACCAGATGATTTGGAAATGGGCATTCCACGATATTTTGAATCTGGAGACATCAAAGTAACAGGTCTTGTTATCCATGAATTATGTGAGAAGCCTCACCACTGGACATCTACTAAAACTTTGGACGAGTGGCTTAAAGCTGAAAACGTTCCAGGCATATATGGAATTGACACTCGAAGACTTACAAAGAAACTCAGAGTCAAAGGCGTCATGCTCGGAATTTTACAAGTATGCGAATGGGAAGAAGAACCTAACATTGAAAAACTTCTAAAAGAAGTAGAAACAGTTCCAGACCCGAACTTAATAGACTTGGTTGGACAGGTCTCAGTCAAAGAACCTGTTTATCATAGAGTTGGAGCTAGCAATGTAGTCGTTTTGATTGACTGCGGTGTCAAATACAGCATCCTTCGCAACCTTTTGAAGCGTGAGATCGATATAGTAAGAGTGCCTTACAATTTTTCAGAAAGGGAGATTTTAGAATACAACCCTAAGGGTATAATAGTAAGCAATGGTCCTGGTGATCCAAAAAGATGCCCGAAAACAATAGAGTGTGTCCATGATTTGGTTGAGGAAGGCATTCCTATAATGGGCATATGCTTGGGAAATCAGATTTTGGCGTTAGCTCTCGGGGGAGATACTTATAAAATGAAGTATGGTCACAGGTCTCAGAATCAACCTGTACTTGATCTAAAAACGGGAAGATGCTACATCACCACGCAGAATCATGGATATACAGTAAGCCTAGACGCCCTCAAAGAAAACAGTATGGAAACTTGGTTCGTGAATGCTAATGATAAAACAGTTGAAGGAATAAGGCATAAGAACCAGCCAGCTTTTGCTCTTCAGTGGCATCCAGAAGCCGCGCCAGGTCCATATGACACTGAATTTTTCTTCGATGAATTTTTAAAACTTACGGAGAGATGACTATGCCAAAGTATGAGTGGATACGTAAGATCTTGGTGCTCGGTAGTGGAGCCATAAAAATTGGAGAAGCCGCGGAATTTGACTATTCCGGAAGCCAGTGTCTCAAGGCCCTAAAAGAAGAGGGAATAGAAACTATCTTAATCAATCCAAACATAGCTACAATTCAAACCGACCCCCGTTTAGCAGGAAAAGTATACCTTCTACCAGTATTGCCGAAGTATGTGGAAGAAGTTATAAAGAGAGAAAAACCAGACGGCGTTCTTCTTGGATTTGGCGGACAAACAGCTTTAAACTGCGGAGTCCAATTAGGAAGAAACAGCGTCTTTGAGAAATATGATGTTAAAGTGTTAGGGACACAAATCAGTACCATAGAAACCGCCTCCAACAGAGAACATTTTAGACAATTAATGATTCAAACAAACATCCCTGTCCTTGAGAGCCTGTCTGCAGTGTCTAGTCAAGATGCATTTGCTGCAGCTGACAAAATAGGATATCCCGTCATGGTTCGAGTGGCATACACTTTAGGCGGCAAAGGAACAGGAGTAGCCAACAACAAAAACGAACTCGACCAAATAATTAATAGAGCTTTAGCCCAAAGCATGATCTCACAAGTTCTAATCGAGAAATATGTTGGTCACTGGAAAGAAGTCGAGTACGAAGTCATGCGAGATCGAGCTAACAACTGTTTAACAGTCTGTAACATGGAAAACATGGATCCTATGGGAATCCATACCGGTGAATCTATTGTTGTGGCGCCATCGCAAACATTGTCAAACAGAGAGTACCATTTACTTCGTTCAACTTCAATAAAGGCTATACAAAGCTTAGGCATTGTTGGCGAATGTAACATTCAATGGGCGTTACATCCAGAAAAAGAGGAGTTCTACGTAATTGAAGTGAATCCTCGCATGTCAAGAAGCTCTGCACTTGCAAGTAAAGTAACTGGTTACCCATTAGCCTACATAGCAACCAAATTAGCAATTGGCTACCTGCTTCCAGAATTGATTAACAAAGTTACGGGAATTACTACAGCTTGTTTTGAGCCTGCTCTTGATTATGTTGTGGTAAAAATTCCAAGATGGGATCTACAAAAATTCAGTAAAGTGGATAGACGGATTGGTACGCAGATGAAATCAGTTGGAGAAGTTATGGCTATTGGAAGACGTTTCGAGGAAGCACTACAGAAAGCAGTTCGCATGTTAGAAATCGGGAAAGAACTTGTTTGCAACCTCAACGAATACGATCACGAATCAGTAGAACTAATAAAAGATGGCTTAGCTAACCCTACAGATGAAAGACTTTTCAAAATAGTCAAAGCCATAAAAAAAGGTATGCCAATCCAAGATCTTTACCAACTAAGCGGCATTGATCCCTTCTTTCTACATAAAATTGAAAACATTGTCACCATGGAGAAGAAATTATGCTCAACGAATTTAGAAAGTGCTGACATTTTAGAAACAATTAAAGAGGCAAAATGCTTAGGGTTTTCGGACGAGCAGATTGCAATTTGCCTCAAAACTGACGCGATGACTGTACGAAGACTGAGAAAACAAGCGAACATCATTCCTGTGGTCAAACAGATAGACACCCTTGCTGCTGAATGGCCAGCCAAAACAAATTATCTTTACTTAACATATGGCGGAGATGAAGATGACATAAATTTTGACTCAAGTACGAGTAAAGTTATAGTTCTCGGAGCCGGCGTTTTCAGAATAGGGTCAAGCGTCGAATTCGACTGGTGTGGCGTAAACACGATTTGGGCCCTCAAAAAGAATGGCATTCAAGAAGCTATAATGGTTAATTACAACCCTGAAACAGTTTCAACTGATTACGACATTTACGATAAGCTATACTTTGAAGAGTTAACCCTAGAACGAATATTAGACATTTACGAAAAGGAAAATCCATTAGGAGTTGTAGCAAGCGTTGGAGGGCAGATTCCAAACAACCTTGCCCTAAAACTGGTAAATTCTGGAGTGAAACTGCTAGGCACTTCTGGAGAAAGCATAGACCAAGCTGAAGATCGATCAAAGTTTAGCGCCCTCTTGGACAGGCTTGCAATTCCTCAACCAGAATGGAGTAAGCTAACAACAACGGAAGAAGCAAGAAAATTTGCCAGAAAAATTGGTTATCCAGTTCTTGTTCGTCCAAGTTACGTTTTGTCAGGATCTGCTATGAGGGTTGCTTATACTGAGGAGGAGTTGGAGGACTACCTCAAATTAGCAACTAAAGTTTCACGAGAACATCCGGTAGTAATCTCGAAGTTTGTAGAAGGGGCTAAAGAAGTTGAGGTAGACGGTGTTTCCGACGGCGAAGACTCGTTGATTGGAGCCATTATTGAACACGTTGAAAATGCTGGGGTTCATAGCGGGGATGCTACCATGTGCATTCCACCTCAAACGTTATCATCTAGTGTACTAAAAACGATGGAAGAATATACACAAAAAATCGTTAAATCCCTGAAAATCAAGGGACCATACAACATTCAATATCTTGTGAAAAACGGAGCTACCTACGTAATTGAATGTAATTTGCGTGCTTCAAGGTCAATTCCATACGTTAGCAAAACCCGAGGAGCCAATTTGATAGAACTTGCAACCTTAACGATGCTAGGTAAAAAATTAAGTGACACTGGAATAACTGAGCTTCCACCAATAACACACGTGGGATTGAAAGCTCCCCAGTTCAGTTTCATGCGCTTAAGCGGAGCTGACCCGGTTCTTGGGGTTGAGATGCTTAGCACTGGAGAAGTGGCGTGTCTTGGAGAAAATTTTGCAGACGCCTTTTTAAAGGCTTTGCAATCGGCTGAATTCAAAATCCCGCCGAAAGAAGGTGCGGTTTTTATAACAGTAGGTGGAGAGGATTTGAAAAGAAAAGTTGTGCCGCTGGCGGAAGCGCTAAGTGAGATGGGCTTTAGAATTTACGCTACAGAACATACTGCTGAAACCTTGCGCGATGCCGGATTAGAAAATATATCGGTTTTACATAAAGTTAGAGAAACAGGTATGAATCCGAATATTCTTGATTACCTTCAAAAGGGAAAAATAGATTTGGTTATCAACATACCGATGCCAAATAGTTCTATAAAATATTCGGATATTTTGGAGGATGAGTATGTCATTCGAAGGTTGGCTGTCGAGTTTAACGTCCCTGTTGTTACGAACCTTGAGTTGGCTTCTGCTCTTGTAAAGGTTTTAAAACAAAATGATGGTAATAACCTAACCATTCGTTCTTTAAACGAATATATGGACAGTTTAACGTGGAAATTCTGGGGAGAAAGCTTGACTTAACTAAGGCATTTACGTAATGTGTTACCGTCAATTCATACATTTATTTTTGAAGCTGTTCTAAGCTTTAGAAAAAGCGGTACAGTTTTATACTTCACATTATTCTAAAGGGAAAATTGGCGGACTGGAAAGGGTTGCATTTACATGTCTGTATCTCCAAGTGTTCGCGAAGTTCTAGCCAGAAGAATTGCAGGAGAGATAATTCTCTCAAGTAAGCCAGGGGCCACCATGCGGAAATGGCGTGAGCTTTTTGCTGTTTCGCAGACAAGTCTTTCGGATATGATAGTGCTTTCACCTTCTGTCATTAGCGACTATGAAAGCGGAAGAAGGCAAAGTCCGGGCACAAAGTTTGTTAGAAGATTCGTCTGGGCTCTTTTGAAAATTGATGAGGAACGTGGGAGCCGTTTTATCCGTGAGTTTGCCAAGTTGACGAGTTCACCGAGCATGGCTGTGTTGGATCTTCGCGAATTTCCGATACCAGTTCGTGTGGAATACTTGTGCAAAGCCATTAAGGGCGAAGTTTTAGCTTGCTCTAGCAGTTATGTTAGGGAAGTTTATGGCTATACTGTTGTGGATAGTAAAAAGGCTGTTGAAACCCTTTCTGGTTTAGAGTATTCTCAGCTTTTTGGTGCAACAACCGAACGTGCATTAATTTTCACCAATATAGGAATGGAAAATGCACCTATGATGATTGTGCGCTTAAACAGCTTAAAACCGCGCGTGGTAGTTTTTCACGGTGCTAAACCAGATGACTACTCGTTAAAGTTGGCGGAGTATGACCGCATCCCGCTAATATATTCTAGCTTACCTAGTGTTGAGCAGTTAATAAAATCTTTAAGGAAGCTTTACCGCATTGCCCTTCGAAGAAAACTCGGCAGACCAGTCCGCCCACCCCCGAAAATAAGCGCGTAACGGGCGGCTAAAATGATTAAGGTTGGGTGCTGCGGTTTTCCAACGTCCATGAAGAAATACTTTGAAAACTTCAGCCTTGTGGAGTTAAACAGCACTTTTTATCAGTATCCAAAGGAGAAAACGGTTAAAGGCTGGCAGGAGAAAGCTCCAGAAAATTTTGAATTTACTCTTAAGGCGCATCAAGACATAAGCCACAAAACAAAAATGAAAGTCGAAGAAGCAAGCCTTCAAGCTTTTGAACGTATGAAGCAAATCTGCAGAACTTTGAACTCGAGGATACTTCTGATTCAAACGCCGGGTTCTTTCAGACCAGATAGTCTTGTGGATGCTGAAAAATTTTTTCGGAAAGTAAACTGTGAAAATTTGGTTTTGGTTTGGGAGACAAGGGGTGCGGCATGGGAAAATGAAGAAGTTTACAAGAAACTTGGGCAGGTTTTAGAAAAGTTAGGTGTCACGCATGTCACTGACCCCTTTAAGGTTATGCCAGCCAACACAGGCGAAATAGCCTACTTTAGACTTCATGGTTTAGGCGAGCAAATGTATTACTATCAGTACAGCAATGTGGAACTGCAAAGACTGAAGGAACTTATCGCACGATTTGAAAGGGAAGGAAAAGAAGTTTACGTTCTGTTTAACGACCTCTCCATGTTTGAAGACGCGACACGCTTTAAGGAATACTTACTGAAAGGAACTTTTTCAAAAATCACTAGTTCAGTGGGCTTGGCTTCTATAAGGGAGGTTGCGGAGAAAACACGTTATCCAATTTCAAAAAGCATGTTGGTTAAAAGGCTTGGGTGGAGACTTGTCGAGGTTGAAGAGGGAAAACAAGCTAGACTCAGCACATTTTTAGACAATTTACCTTCTAAAACCTACAAAAATACAGAAGAACTTCTTGAGGATGTAAAATCTGTTAAGAAGATGAAAGATTAACGATTCCTCTTTTCAAAAGCTCAGTTTTTAACAGCTTAAAATTATTCATCAACTCTTCCTTATATTTTGCACTGTAGAGTGCTGCGGCTGGATGAAATGTTGGAAAAATTGTTACTTCCATGCCTAAAATATTTGCATCATAGAATTTTCCATGAACTTGGGTTATGCTACTAAATGGTAATGAAGCTTTTGAGAAGATGTAGGCTGTTGAGTAGTTTCCAAGTGTAACAATAAACTTTGGTTGAATGGCTTGAATTTGCCTAATCATATATGGCGTGCATGTTTGGATTTCTTTTGGCATGGGTTCACGATTTCTGGGCGGTCTACACTTCAAAACATTACAGATGAAAACGTCCGCTCTCGAAAAACCTATTTCAGATAGCAAAGTGTCGAGAAATTTTCCTGCAGCACCCACGAAAGGCTTTCCTTTAACGTCTTCCCAGTAGCCAGGCGCCTCTCCAATAAACGTGATTTGGGTTTTTGGGTTACCTTCACCTGAGACAGCGTTCTTGCGGGTTTTCCAAAGCAAACATTTTTTGCAAACTATAACTTCAGAGGCGATAGCATTTAGAAGTTCCTTTTTAGACAAGGGCAACATCCTCTCTAGATTCTTTACCTTTTATTTCCTTAATAAGCCTCAACAATAATTGACAGGCAATAGCTTGGAAGTATTTTCAAGGACTTTGGAAGCTTAATCTTTTGATATGCAGAAAACTAGAGGGGGTCTATCGGTATTGGTTGTTTTCTGCGCCAAAAACTATAGGGGGTATCAATTTTATGGTTTACTAGCATCCTAAAATTGGCGTTTTTAAAGCATACGTTTTAAAGCTTCAGTGCCCTTCATTCCAACGCTTACGCCAAAAGCCTTAGCCTTAGACGTTGCCGCCTTAACCTCTGCATTTAGCACATCATCAAAAGTCTTAACTCCACTAACAACAGCGGCAGCCACACCCAACTTTTCAGCAGCATCAATATTCAAAAACCCACACATAACAAACCCCTTCTCAGCAATCACTAGAAGCAACGGCGGCGAATCAGGAAGCTCCGCTTTCACACCCAAACAAGCTTTACCATCAACCTTCAAAGATATTATGCCAATCATGCAAACACCTTTTACAGCAAACTTATCTTTACATACCAAGCTTAAATAAGAATCGCCAACACAAAATCGGAGAAGCCTCAATGCTGACAAAACTTAAGGAAAAAATTCAAGCAATGCTCTCTGCAGAGGCAAAAGTAGCCCACAAAATAGGACTAACACCAAACATGATAACCTTTATAGGCATATTCTTAGCCTTTCTTTCAGCCCTAGCTTATGCGACATGGCACGTCAATACGCTTTATTTGTTGCTTGCCACTTTTCTACTTCTATTTTCAGGGTTCTGTGACGCTTTAGACGGCGTATTAGCCAGGCTTTATCAAGAAGCAACAGCCTTCGGCGGTTTTCTTGACTCCTTGTTGGATAGGTATGCAGACGCTGTCGTATACGCTGGCATAATGATAGGCGGATTATGTGATGCCCTTTGGGGTTTAATTGCTCTAACGGGTTCTTTGCTTGTAAGCTACAGCCGTGCTAGAGCAGAAGCTGCAGGCATAAAAATGGAATCCATAGGCTTAGCGGAAAGGGCAGAACGAATAATCATACTAGCCATAGCAAGCCTCGTAGCACTTTTTTGGCAACCAGAAACAGCGATAAACACTGGCATAATCGTACTTGCAATACTTTCAAACCTAACAGTACTGCAAAGAAGCGCGTATGCATACAAAAAACTAAAGAAAAAGGAAACTAAAATCTAGAATCTTCTTTTTGGACGCAGACGTCTTTCGTCGCGAGCCCTAACCTTCACAATACCCCTATGCACAGCACACGAAACACAATAATATTTCGTATCAATCCAAGAAGCCAAATACGTGCCCTTCTGACGAAGCTCCCTAGCCAGTTGCGGATCAACAAGAGACTTCCTACTAGTAACCTTCTTAGCCTTATCCCGAGGCACCAACTGTCCACACATAGCACACTGAACAACGCCGCTACTGCCTTTACTACCCTTAGACCTTCCACGACTTTTCCGCTTAAACGGCAACTCTTTCACTCCTTACTTTATCCAACAAGTAAATGTTAAGTCTGGTTTATATATCTGCTCTTAACTTCAATATTGAAGCAATATTGGCTTTTGCATCAATTTTTGGAATAATTTTTCCAGTGGATGACGTGAAAAGGGTTGTAACTCCTGGTCCATGACCAGACGTTATACAGTTAGTGTGGGCAATTATGCCAACGGACATGGCACCCTGCCGATATATCCTCCCATAAGAGTGGTCTGCATCACGAATGGCTACTAAATCGCCAAGCCTTAAATCGTCAAGTCCATACTCCTTTCGAATGCCTTCATCAAAAAGCTGAATGTCGTAATCTCCTGAATATGTTTGGTTTGCTCCCAAACCTGAACCCATTATCGCCGCTGGAATCACATGCGTTACCGGAACCTCCAACTTTTCCTTTTTTGCTTTAGGCTTTAGAGCCTCAAGAAAGTGTGGGTCCATATTCATAACTTTTATTTCTGGAAAATCCAACAGTTTTAAGCCGACACCAAAGGCTTTCACAAGCACTTTGTCGCCAAGCATGAGTTTTTCAAGAGTTTCAGACGGAAAATCCACTAGAATATGTTCTATTCCACCATGCTTTCCAGTCACAACCCCTTTCGCACCTTTCGCATCACCCCCAACGATCACCGCCTCATTTCCAACACAAGAAAGCACGTTCAAGGCCGTGTTTGCACCTTGCCCGTAACGTGGGTCATTCTCCTTGTTTTCTATGCTTACACCTGGTTCAACATGGTCTGCTTCCCACCCGCATGCTGCATCGCCTACTCTAACGTTATATGTGATCCCACCGACACCTGGCAAAACCATCGGAATGCCTTCAGCTGAAATATTATATACGCCTCCTCTTCCGTAAACAGGGCTGGCTACTTCGCCTACAACTGAAATTTTCACTAATTTTTCAATGTTTGTCTTCAGCATCCAACTATTCCTCGCATTAAATCAAATGCATTAATTAATCGACGTTAATAAGATTTCACTTAGTTCAGCGAAGTATTGTATCTCCATGAACATAACAAGTTTTAAATGTAGGATTTTTATTTTGAGTTGAATGAACAGGAACTTAACGAGGTATCATCTTTCATGTGGCTGAGACAATGTCAGACATTGGATTAAGATCGTCCAGATTGCTGGTTAAAGATGTTATGAGCAGCCCAGCAGTAACCATCAAAAGAGATGCACCAGCAAACAAAGTTGCAGAACTCATGGACAAGCACGGTTTGGGCTGCATAATAGTAACAAGCAAGGAAGGAAAACCCCTCGGAATCATAACAGAAAGAGACCTTGTCGGAAGAGTCTTAGCCAAAAACGCCAAACCAGATGTTGTTAAAGCCGAAGAAGTTATGACATCGCCGTTAATCACGATAGAGCCTGATGAGGCAATAAATGAAGCAGCTAGAAAAATGAGCAGACTTAACATTAGAAGATTAGGAGTAGTATACAAAGGACAACTTGTTGGATTAGTCTCAAGCAAAGACATTCTATCAGTTATGCCCGAACTATTAGAAACAATCCAAGAAAATGCACTCATAGAAGGTGAAAACAGGGCTCAGGAAGCAACACAAGAAACTGCGCCGCTTGCTGGATACTGTGACCGTTGCAGAGTATGGTCTGACGACCTAAAAGAGGTTAATGGAGAATTCGTCTGCGAAGATTGCCGAGTCGAACTGGAAAGTGAGGAATGAGGGGCGATTGCTTGCGTGTTAAAGAAATTACAAATGAAAAACACCCCTTCATTTATGAAGATGAATTAGCCACGAAAGCTCGGGCAATAATACGAGATTTCGCCTTGAGGATTCTTCCAGTGACGGATGAAAACAAAAAACTTTTGGGCATAGTTTCACGTAGCAATGTAATGACTATTTCTTCTTCGATCTCACCGATAAGAGTTAAAGGCATAATGGCAAACCCAAAACATATGGCAACAATGGAAGATGACGCTTTTTCAGTTGTTAAAGAGATGATTCGACTAGACGAATGGTACGTGCCAGTTGTCAAATCAGCTTATGACAAAACCTACTGGGGAGTTTTAGGCTTAGAAAACTTTATTGAAGCTTCGATTAAAACAAGCCCAGAAAAACTTGCGAAGCCAGTGTCTGAAATAATGTCCAAAAATGCTGTGGCTTGCTCTCCAGAAGATGAGATTGATAACATATGGCGTTTAATGCAGACTAAATTCTTTACTGGGCTGCCCGTAGTAAAAAAGGATAAGTTAGTAGGCATGATTACACAGAAGGACCTTCTAGAAAGTGGAGTGATATTGCCCACGTTCGAATCTGCAAAGGGACGTTTTCGGGCTTCTTCCAAAATTTCTTCAATTATGAAAACAGAAGTCGTAGCGGTGGAACCATCCATAAAGGCAATAAGAGTCGCCAAAATCATGGTTTTCAAAAACATTGGAAGAGTCCCAGTAAAAGATAAAGAAGGCAGGTTGATTGGCATAGTTGACCGGGAAGATGTTGCCAAGTTGCTTGTCAAATGAGAGGGAAATAATTGAGTAGAGAAACTTTCAGAAGAACATTAAGGGGAAAGGGTCCACTTTCTTTGAAGGGTCACCCTGCAAAAAAGCGTGAAGGCGACATTCTACATGTTGCAAAAAGCCCAGTTGTCACAATGACTCCCACCACACTCATTTACGATGCAATCCAAATAATGGCCAAAGAAGGATTTCGCCGAATACCAATTGCTAATCCGGGAACGAAAGTTCTAGAAGGAATCATAACAGCAACGGACATAATAGATTATCTTGGTGGCGGGAAAAAATTCGAAATAATTCAGCAAAGATTTGGCGGAAATTTTTTCAAAGCCATAAACGAGCCAATAAAACTCATAATGATCAAAAATGTTGTTTCAATCAAGACTTCTGCAAAAATAAGCGAAGCAATAGAACTGATGAAAGAGAAAAATCTTGGCGGTTTGCCCGTAGTTGATGATGAAAACCACATTAGAGCAATAATCACAGAGAGGGACATTGCACGCATTTTTGCCGACAGAATAAGCGGCATAAAAGTTTCTCAAGTAATGTCAGAAAAAGTAATTACAGCATTAGTCAAAACAACAATCTTTGAAGTCGAAAGGACGATGACAACGCAAGGTTTTAGGAGATTGCCAATAATTTCTGACGGTAAGGTAATAGGCATAATAACGGCAATGGACATCATACGGTTTTTCGGGTCAGGCGAAGTGTTTAAAAATCTGCAGTCTAAAACTATAATACAAGTTTTGAACACACCAGCACTTTCAATAGCAACAAAAGAAGTTTCAACCATTGAGCCAAGTGCAGATGTAGGTCAAGCAGCGAAAATAATGAAAGACAAAAACATTGGTGCTTTACCTGTTGTTAAGGACGAGAAACTGGTAGGCATAATAACAGAAAGAGACTTCTTCAAGATAATAGAATAAACTTTTTACATTCTGCTTCACCTTATCCTATCTGATAAGAGAGCGTCAAATTTGATTGTCGACTTGACTCTAAGCAACACAAAGGCATACGTAAACAAGGAAATAATGGACTGTAGCCTAGCGTTAGACAATGGAAAAATCTTCAAGATAGGCAAAGAAACCAACATACCCAAAGCCCAAACAAAAATCGATTTGAAAGGCCTCCTTGTTTTGCCAGGTTTAATAGATGTCCACGTGCATCTTCGAGACGAAGGAAAAGCCTACAAAGAGGACTTTTACAGCGGAACTGCAGCCGCTGCTGCAGGTGGAGTAACAACAGTTTTGGACATGCCTAACAATGAACCAGTGACAATGAGTGCGGAAACTTTAAAGAATCGGATGGAAAATGCTGAAAAGAAGATTTTGGTTAACGTTGGCTTTTACTCGGAATTTCCAAAGAATAATAAAGAAATAGAAAACATTGTTGAAGAAGGCGCTGTGGCTTTTAAGCTATTTATGGTTGAACAAGTTGGCGGATTAAACATTGATGACGACAACGCCTTGTTGGAAGCATTTAGGATTCTGAGCAGATTGAAGGTCTCGATAGCTGTTCATGTAGAAGACAAAGCAACAATAAAAAAAGCTGAAGATAAGCTTAAGGGTGTCAGCCGCAACGACATTGAAGCGTTTCTAAAAGCACATTCTGAAAGCGCGGAAGAGAAGGCTATGAAACGCTTGCTTAATTTCGCTAAACAAACCAATGTACACATGCATTTTTGCCATGTAAGCACAGAAAAAGGGTTAAGAGCAGTAATTAACGGAAAGAAATCGGGAATGCCGGTAACCTGTGAAGCGACACCGCATCACCTATTCCTATCCGATGACGATTTAAAGCGAATAGGAACATCAGCCCTAACTATGCCACCTATTCGAGAAAAACATCACCTCGCAGCCCTTTGGGATGGAATTAAAAACGGCTGGATTGACATTTTGGCTTCAGACCATGCACCTCACGCCTTAGAAGAGAAGAAGGCAAAAGTTGTTTGGGATGTTAAGGTTGGCATTCCAAACTTGGAAACAATGCTTCCACTCTTGCTTACAGAGGTGAAACGTGGACGATTATCAATAGCAGATGTGGTTAGTCTGATGTCAGAAAAACCTGCTGAAGTTTTTAAATTACGGGATAGAGGTCTCTTGAAGGAAGGAAATAAAGCAGACCTAACTGTTGTGGATTTAAAGAGAAAATACGAAATTGAGGCATCAAAATTTCACTCAAAAGCGAAATACTCACCATTTGACCACTGGATAGTTGAAGGAAAACCTGTCAAAACCTTCGTTAACGGTCAGCTAATCATGAATGAAGACGAGATAGTCGCTGAAGCCGGAAGCGGGAAAATAATTAGGAGAGAATAAATTTGAAGTTCATTGCAGATGGAATGCTTGGAAAATTGACACGTTGGCTTCGCATGTTAGGGCATAATGTAAAATATTCAAGCAAACTTGATGACGCAAAACTAATAATGATAGCCAAAAAAGAACGAAGAATTTTGCTTACGAGAGATTTAGAGCTTTATCATCAAGCCGTGGCAAAAGGAGTTAATGCCTTCTACTTAGAGGGAAAAACAGAAGCAGAAAGACTTGCACATCTTGCAAAAAGATTCGACATCAAATTAGATATAGATATGATAACATCAAGATGCACAAAATGCAACACTCGGGTAAAACCCATCGCTAAGGAAGAGGTAGCGGATAAGGTCGAGAAAAGCACTTTTTCACATTACAACGAGTTTTGGGAATGCACTAAATGCGGACAAATCTACTGGCAAGGAGCCCACTGGACAAGAATCAGAAGAACACTCAAAACAGCAAAAGAAAATTTGGATAATCTCAACAAGAAGTAGCACACTAGCCAAAAGTTCACAAGCTTTTAATAAGAAAATCGAAAATAAACAAAAGCGAGATGATTACTGTATGAGTCTTCAGAAACCTTCCCGTGAGCTATCCATTGAAGAAATCTTATCATTGACATTTGACATGTACCCCAAGAACTTTATCATTTTCTTCATACCATTTTTGATAGCAGGTTTAATTTCAGGAATATTAGATATTCCAATTCTTAGCTACGCGTCTGAGATTTCTTAAATAGACTTTACAGGACTCCCAGATGTTGTGTGGAGCCAATTATGGAATTTCATTTTAACTCTTCTAGCAATAGTATTTGTTCTAGTCATAATATCTTGGATAATAGGCAATATAACTTCTGGTGTATGTGTTAAATGTGCCTCTGACTTAATTGAGAAAGGCAAAACAAGCCTTGGAGAATCTTTCAATTTCACAGTTTATAAGCTTCCTTCTCTTTTGATAGCAACATTAATAGTCGGAATACTTACAGCAATAGGTTTGCTCGCTCTAATAGTGCCTGGCATTATAATTCACATAATGTTTTACTTAGTAATTCCAGCTATGATGATCGAGAACAGCGGAGCATTTGATAGTTTGTCAAGGAGCAGAAAGCTAGTAAGTAATAGGTGGCTGAAAACTTTCGTTCTTGCGCTGATAATATATATAATAATAGGCATTGCAGCCTTCGTTATAAGTTTAATTACGGCTCCCCTCGGTATTTATAGCTCGGTGGCAAATACCATTATTACTGCTCTTATTGAACCAATTCTTCCAATATCATTAACAATTTATTATTATTCTATGTGTGCGAAGGAGGAGCAGCGGAGAATTCTTCCACCACCGCCTCCACCATTCTAGAAATTTTACTCTTCTTCTAAAAGCCATTTCAGCGGAATATCTTGGTAGGTTCCGTCGGGCAATGTCCGTCTAATAGTCATTGGTAGAATGGCTATCTCAAGTTCTTTTAATGCTATGTCTATTGGGCTTGAGAAACTTTCTGACACCTCAACAAGTATTGGCGCGCCCATTGATATTTGGAGAGCCCTAGCTCCTACTATCCTTGCTTTTTCGAAACGGGTAAGCTTGGGCGGACCTATCAAAAATTTCTTCTCTTTTTTAGACGTATTCTAATACTCCCCAACACCTGGATACCCAGCGCCTCCTGGTGGTGTTGGAGGAGCCTTCATCTTCCCAGCAGCGATTACGTCGTCGATTTTCAGTATCATTGAGGCAGCTTCCGTTGCTGATTTGATTATTTGTTTCTTGACAGCTAGGGGTTCGAAGACTCCTGCTACAGTCATTTCCTGAACCTTTCCAGAGAGAACCTCTATTCCAGTCCACTTTTCACCTTTTTCGTGGCGGGCTCTTAGTTCGGATAATATATCAATTGGGTCTAAACCTGCATTTTCTGTCAACGTTATTGGAATGGCTTCAAGGGCTTCTGCAAAACTTCTAACGGCAAGTTGTTCTCTTCCTGGCAGAGTTTCTGCATATTTTCTAAGCATCCGGGAAACCTCAAGCTCAGGTGCTCCACCTCCTGCTAGAATTTTCGGTTCTTCAACAATGTCTCGTACTACACATAAGGCGTCGTGCACTGATCTTTCTGCTTCATCTACTACGCGTTCTGTGGCGCCTCTAATCAGTATTGTAACTGCGCGGGGGTGTTTGCACCCTTCCACAAAAGTCATTTTGTCATCGCCAATTTTACGTTCCTCAACGAGACTTGCGTAACCCAAATCCGCCGAACTCATGTCATCCATGTTAGTTATTACTTTTCCACCAGTAGCCTTTCCAAGCTTCTCCATATCTGATTGTTTTATTCGCCTAACAGTAAGAATTCCTCTTCTAGCTAAGAAGTGCTGAGCCATGTCATCGATGCCTTTCTGGCATAAAACAACATTTGCACCAACCGAAGCTACCTTTTCAACCATCCCCTTTAGCATTTCTTCTTCCTGTTTGAGGAACGCCTCCATCTGTTCTGGACTTTCAATGTTGATTTTTGCGTCGAACTCTGTTTTCTCGATTTCTAGTGCAGTGTCGAGTAATGCTATCTTGGCTTTTTCCACACGTTTAGGCATTCCTGAATGGACAACATCCTTGTCTAAGACTATGCCTTGAATAAGCTTGGTATCCCTTAATGCTTCGCCAGGTTTCTTTTCAACTTTGACGTCGTCCACATCCGCCTTATATTTACCATTTTCCTTTTCTGCAACTTGAAGGATTGCTTTAACTGCTAGATCAGCCAAATGCTCTCTATGTTCAGCCACTAGCTTGCTGGCCATGGAAGTCATTGCAGCCTTCTTCAAGTAGTCTTCAGGGTTTGATTCGGTTGGTATTGCTATTCTCTCCAAAACCTCGAGAGCTTTTTCTGACGCTTTTTTATATCCGTCTATTATTATTGTTGGATGAACGTTCTTCTCAGTTAGTTCCTCGGCTTTATTTAGTAATTCGCCTGCAAGAATTACGGCGGTTGTTGTTCCGTCGCCGGCCTCGTTATCCTGCGTTTTTGCAACCTCAACCATCATTTTAGCTGCCGGGTGTTGAATGTCCATTTCATCTAGGATAGTGCGTCCATCACTCGTTATTGTTGCATCGCCGAAGCTGTCTACGAGCATCTTATCCATGCCTTTAGGGCCTAGGGCACTTTTTACGGTTTCAGCCACTATTTTTGCTGCCATTATGTTTGTATGCTGTGCTTCTCTCCCTCTACTTCTGCTTGAACCTTCCTTTAATACTAAAACTGGAACACCGCCAGCTTGTGCAGATGATGACAAATCTAATAACCTCCTTAATGCGTCACAAAAAGAAACAGCATTACAATATAAATTTTTCTAAAGATAAAACCTGAAAGTCAGATTTTCGGATGTAAACTTGAGAGAATATTATTAATTTGCTTTAAGCAGAGTTTTCAAGCCCATTCCTGTTAGTACTATCACCACTCTATCATCCTTTGATACCTCTTTATTCTTCAGCTGTTTCTTGTAAGCTGCGTAGGCAATGGCTGAGCTTGGTTCAACGAAAAAGCCTTTTCGGGCAAGCTCTATGAAGGTATTCAATATTTCATTTTCTTCCACTATAACCGCGTCGCCATTTGCTTCCTTCAAGCTTTTAACCATAATATCTAGCAGCGGAGGATTCGCGCTCACCAAGGCATCAGCAATTGAGGTTATCGTTTTAGGTGGAATGTAGCGCAGGTTTTTAAAGCGATGGTGGAGAGGCGAAACCTGTCGCGTTTGACAAGCCACAATTTTCGGCATGACTTCTATAATATTAGATTCAGCCAAATGTTTAAACCCGTTCAACACGCCTAAAATCAAAGTTCCAGCTGAAACTGGCAAATAAACGTACTTTGGAACATTCCATTCAAACTGTTCAGCTATTTCATAGGCAAGGCTTCTTACTCCATCTCTAAACAGAGGATGAAAAATGTGCCCAACATAAAATCTTCTTTTTTCAGATTTTTGGGCTTCTTCTGCAACTTTGCTTCTGCTGCCTGAAACCTTGACCACTTCTGCCCCATAAAACTGGATTTGATTAAGCTTCGGCCCAGAGACATTTTCGGGAACGTAAATTTTCGCTGTTAGCCCTGCACTTGCAGCATAGGCAGCTATGGAAGCACCTGCATTACCTGAAGAATCTTCAGCAATGTAACCTCCAGCCTTTTTGACCAGTTTGTGCAAAGCGGAGATTAATACTGTTGAGCCTCTGTCTTTGAAAGAACCAGTGGGATTCAGACTTTCAAGTTTAAAGTAAACATTGCCTGAAAACTTAACTAAAGGTGTCCAGCCTTCGCCCAAAGTTATAATTTCTTTTTCTTTAACATACGGGAAAAATTTTGCATAACGCCAAACACTGTAATCTCTCTTTAGAATCTTTTCAGTTTTAAAACTAAAGTGCCATTGGACATCTAGTGGTTTACTGCAAGAAGGACATTTGAAATTAAGTAGATTAAGAGGAGATTTGTTGCATCCTGAACATTTAATTTCATAACTCATGGAGACACCATTAACACATCTTCCGTATGAGACACACTCTATTTTTCAAACTTTCTGTACACAGCTATAGTTCAAAGAACAAGCGAATAGAAATGAACAGATTGAATACTACCTGTACGGTACGTAGTCCCTGCCTAGCAACTCTCGCGCTATTACTATTCTTTGAATGTTTACTGTGCCTTCCGCTCCTATGTAGTAAGACATTATGCCCCGCAATCCCATTTCTAATGGGCATTCCTTTGTATAACCCCATGCCCCTAACCAAAGCATAACATGTTCAAACACCTTAAAAGCGAATGGCGGAAACTTCAACTTTACAGCTGAAATGTATTTTGAAACTTCGTGTGGCGTGAACCGTCTGTTTCTATATTTTTCGTCGTTCATCCAAGCAGTCCTATAAACTAATGATCTTAAAGCTTCAAGTTCAGCCCAAAGGTCTGCCAAATCAAACTGAATGCCTTCAAACTTTCCTATTGGACTTCCGAAAGCTCTTCGTTCCTTAATGTAGTTCATTCCAATTTCTAGAGCTCGCTGTGTAGCTCCAAGGCATGTGGCACCGATTAGTAATCTTGCGTTGTCGAAGCCTTCCATGGTTAAATAAAATCCCCTACCTTCTTCGCCTATACGATAGGTGTCAGGTATCCTAACGTTTTCCATCGTGATGCTTCCAGTAGAGATTGCCATCCTACCCATTTCTTCTAAACGTTTGCCAATTTCAATTCCAGATGCGTTTATGGGAAGATAGAACGCGGTAATGCCCTTGTGCGACGCTTCAGGCAGTGGTGGAGCCGTCCTTACTAATAGGAAGTAGCCTCCACCCATTTTCTTTGCTTCTTCTGTTCCACTTATGTAAGTTTTTTCTCCGTTCAGAACCCAGTTATCGCCTTCTTTTTTGCCTATTGATTTTATTGCCGCGACATCTGAGCCTCCGCCTGATTCAGTTGAGGCTATACCTATGAAGGCGTCGCCCTTTATGGCTTTGCAAATGACTTCTTCTCGCACTTGCTCGGTGCAATACTTATCCATGACGAAGCCCCATGAAGTTTCAACAAGGAAAAGCACTGGTATAGCGATGCTCATGTCAGCATAGCCAAGTTCCTCAGCAGCAATGCAAGCTGTAATCCAATCAACTTCTGCTCCGCCATGCTCTTGCGGCACGGTCATAAGCAATAGGTTCATGTCAGCTAAGCCTTTCATGATTTCCTTGGGAATTTCGCCTTTACTGTCCATTTCTCGAATTTTTTCTAATGGCAATTCTTTCTGGCACCATTCTTGCAGTGACCTTTGGAAAAGTTTCTGCTCCTCATTAAAGCTGAAATCTACCATAAGCGTGTCTCCCTTTTGAAGCAAGAAGTATTTTCGCTATCCCATATAAGGATTAAGGGCGTGCAAAGTGGAACAAAACATTAATTCAAAATAAACAAAAGCTCTAACCAACAGTAATCTTCAATTGACTTAAATATTTGATAATAAACCTAGATTTGGTGGAAGACATTGAATCTATTTCTGTTTCTTCTAGTTTGGGGTTTTCTGTGGTATATTCCTATCCCACCACGAAGGTTTAGTTGGAAGGCCCCTTCTCGCATTGTTTCACTTTTCATAGGCTTACTACTTTTCTTCATAATTCAGCTTTTTAAAACTCCCTTGAGCGTTTTTGTATATTTGCTGGTTTTCCTTAGGCTTTTTGTAGCTTTTATCGAATCAGCCTTCTTGTTGACGCGTGCTGACCTAGAAAATTCAACCACATACTATTATTCTCGCCACCGTTTTCCATGGAGAATCTCGGTGAAAATTCAAAGAAAAATCGTCGCAGTCCTTTTTCTCCTCTATCTGCTTTCAGCTTCTTTAATCATAGCCTTCGGGCAGATTCAACGTGTGACGAACGCAGCTTACTTCAACAATTTCATACGGTTAGGTTCAGGCTTGCCATTTAACACTGCAATTCCAGATAACATGGTGCGTCTTGTCACGCAAGAACTCGCCGTTTCCATCGCACGAAGGCACATGTCTGAGTTCGGAAGCAACATGCACGTTTTGGGTTGCCATATAACAAAATCTCCTGAAGAGGAACTTGTTTGGATAGCTGCAATTGGTTCAACAAACGTTCTGGCTGAGAATTATGTTAAAGGATTCGTGATAATAGATGCAACAGACCCAACTGCAACTCCAAAAACAGTGCCAACTGAATTTATAGTTGGAGAAGAACTTTGGTGGGATCACAATGTCCATTTCCGCTCATACATGGGAGACATTGCCAAGAGCTATGGTGTGTCCTATATAACGTGGGACTTAACGACAAACGAGAGTGTCTACATTGTGACATGTTACAACGTAGGCTTTGACCTCATCAGAAGATACGAAACCCCGATGGTTTATGATTCGCAAGGCAAATTGCTTTATGAAACAACATCCCTATCTGAAGTTCCCATCTGGATCACGCAGATTTATGATGAAAGTTGGCTGGAAGAAATGGTAAACGAAATGGGATGTTTTCGAAGAGGTGAAGGTTTTGACTATTGGGCTGGTGGCTTATTATGGATAATTCCACCAAGCCGCGAACGCTTTCAAATGACTGAGGACACACGCTACATTGTTGACCCAGAAACAAATGACACAGTGGCTCTTGTCTGCGTTAACCCTGTTGGAAACCAAAGGTCTTTGGCTGGAGTGTTCAAAGCCACCAGAGAGGGCGTTTTCTTTTACGACTTTAAGTTGGCCGACTACATTTCTGGCATGACAGTTGAAGACTTAGTGGAAGGAAGACTGCCCAAACCAGCCACTGGCATTTACTATGCAGAAATGCCTTTGCTTTATCCGGTTGAAATTTCGCCAAGCAATCAAAGACTTGCATGGTATGTTCCCATTTATTGGCGTGAGGGCACATGGGAATCAGATGAAACTATCTACTTAGCAGGATTCGCAATCGTAGACGCATTAGAAGCCAGTAAAATAGCGATAACCATGAACGGAGAAGGATTAACAAGCGAACAACTAGTACGCAAGACACGGTTAGACTTTTTGCAATTATTTGGTGTGGTGACCTATGTTGAACTCAATGCGACAGTTCTGGGCAAATATGAATATGTTGAAGAAGGTACAACCCACATAGTCTTGCAATTAAACAACAACACTTACCCATGGGTAGAAGCAACCCCCAAAGATATTCCAACCATCCAATGGAATGAATTGATGACAACTAAAAAAGATGACAACGTGACAATGCACATTGAAAAACGCGAAGACCGATGGATGATAACATATTTTAACAATCTAAACATTCCATAGCAGTTATTTTAATACACTGAAACTTTAGCCACGCCATTTATTTTCAGAAACTCGGGAATTAACTCTCCAGGAATTTTCTTCTCAACAATTAAAGTAAGTTTCGGCTCAGGCGACAGTTCAGGATCATTCACAATTGCTTGTCTTATGCTAAGCCCCTTTTTGGCAAGGATCATGGCAGAATTCGCCAATATACCAGGAATTCTGGCATCAACAGGTGTTATTTCAACAACTCCTAGGTTCAAGTGTTTGGCAATTTCTTTTAATGAGTGCCCAGCTGACCTTATTCCCTCAAATATCAATCGAAGTTCACGGTTCGCCTTAATGGCATCCACTGTTTCGTTTACTGTTCGTCTATCAACTCCAGCAGCTCTGGCTACACGTACTGGTGGAACTTCGATGTCGTTAAGGTAGATTTTTCCGTTTCTCACACTGAGACCGTTTTCTACAAGGACGCGGGCTACTTTAAGCCGTTCTGAGTATCCTTCTAGATATTTTCTAATGTTACTCCACATGTTACGGATTCCTTCATGTACGTTTTTGCGCAATAAAGTATAAATATGTTCTTGCTAATAATTGTCTATTAATCAACTTAAATGTACTAAAATGTACTTAGGAGAAGAAAAATGGCATCGCGAAAAATAATATTGGATGAGGAAGAAATACCCAAACAATGGTACTGTATCTTGCCCGACCTTCCAAAACCATTGCCTCCCATGATACATCCAGAAACAAGAGAACCAATAAAACTGCCCCCTATCCTGTTTCCAAGCGAGTGCCTGAAACAAGAGTACAGTGAAGAACGTTGGATAGACATACCCGAAGAAGTGCGAGAGGTATACCGATTGTGGAGACCAACACCACTTTATAGAGCAATCAATCTCGAGAAGGCGTTGAAAACCCCAGCCAAAATATACTACAAATATGAAGGCGTGAGCCCTCCGGGAAGTCACAAGCCCAACACTGCTGTTGCTCAAGCCTACTACGCCATGAAGGACGGAATGAAAAGGCTAACAACAGAGACAGGCGCGGGTCAATGGGGCTCTGCACTTGTGTTCGGTTGCATGTTGTTTGGACTGAAATCAACGGTTTACATGGTGAAGACGAGTTATAATCAAAAACCTTACAGAAGAGTTATGATGGAAACTTGGGGAGGCGAAGTCTACGCAAGTCCAAGCAATAGAACAAACTGTGGCAAGAAGTTCTTGGAAGAAGACCCTAACAATCCGGGAAGCCTTGGAATAGCAATAAGCGAAGCTGTGGAAGATGCCCTCACCCATCAGGATGAAGCGAGATATACTATTGGAAGCGTTGTCAACCATGTTCTTCTTCACCAAACTGTCATTGGATTAGAAACCCAGAAGCAACTGGAATTGGTAGATGATTACCCAGATACAATCGTAGGATGCATAGGTGGAGGAAGTAGCTTTTCAGGATTGTTTTGGCCCTTTTATTACAACATGGTTTCTGGTAAAGCTCCTAATGACCCTGAGTTTATAGCTGTAGAACCTACAGCATGCCCATCTATAACGAAGGGATACTACACTTATGACCATGGAGACACTGCCCGCATAATTCCCTTGGTTAAGATGTACACGCTTGGTCACATGTTCATACCTCCACCCATCCATGCTGGCGGATTACGCTATCATGGAAAGGCTCCAACTCTCTGCTTGTTGAGTAGGGAAGGGATTGTAAAGACCAAGGCTTACAATCAAGTTCAAGTCTTTGAAGCAGCAACATTGTTCGCTAAAACTGAAGGCATATTGCCAGCCCCTGAACCTGCTCATGCCATAAAGGCCGTAGTTGACGAGGCCGTTAAATGTAAGGAAACAAGGGAAGAGAAAACCATCTTATTCTTGCTATGTGGACATGGTTACTTTGATATGCAAGCCTATGACGACTACAAGAGTGGCAAACTGCCTCCATATGAGTATCCGAAGGAAAAAGTAGATGACGCTATGAAAAAGCTTAAGAAACTTTACCCATGGCTGAATAGCGAACTTAAAAATTTCGAATAAAAACGCGTACATTATAAACCAAAAAATTGAAGGTTCCAAACCTTTGGTGATTAAAAAGTGAAAGAACAAGTGACATTTGCCATCCTAGCGGAAAAGTCAAATCTAAAAATAGTCTTGGTGCCGATTGACGAGCTGAAACCGCATGAAAAAGGTTCTCCACTTTATTTAGAGCTACTTGAACAGGAAATTCTTAGGGACTGTGTATTAAAGTATCCAATTATAGCAGATGAGAAAACGCATGTAATACTAGACGGAATGCACCGTTGGCTTGCATTAAAAAGCCTTGGCTATACACTAATACCAGTTATGCTTATTGATGCCTTTCAGAATCCAAAGATACGTGTTGGAAGAAGAAGAATCCACCGATACGTAAGCGATTCAGATGAAATAACCATCGAAGAAGTTATCTCGGCTGGACTTAACGGGCGCCTAATGAAGCCTCGTTCAACAAGGCATTTTTTTCCTTTTTCAAAATTTCAGCAAATCAATTACTCATTAGGCTTACTGAGAAAGCGTGCCCCACAAAATGTTTCAAAATATCTTGCCAGAATGACTCAGGAAGAGTGCAAGTTAGCCATTAAAGAGTGGCGGAAGGAAATATCTGAAGAGTTAGAGTTTCTGACGAAAAGAAAAGAAGAAGTTGAAAGAGAAATGGAGGAATTTCTAAACAGAATTAAGAGTTTGAACAATAACTTTTCAACATTTTAAAGCCTGTTTTGTTAATACCAAACAATCAAGTATTGAAAAGTTATCAACACAAATTGGCCCATTATCAAAGTTTAGCAAGTAGTTTACGTTTCATGAAATCAATCATTTTTTACTTAAGGTTTATATGGAATGACTTAAGTAGTAGTGAACCCCGATTGATTGAGGTTTTGATGGGGAATTATCATCATGCAGAAGATGAAAGTTATTATAATGGGTGCGGCTGGAAGGGACTTTCACAACTTTAATGTCTATTTCAGAAACAACGATGCCTATGAAGTTGTCGCTTTCACAGCCACCCAGATTCCTGGCATAGAAAGCAGAACCTATCCGCCTGAGCTTGCAGGTCCAAACTATCCTAATGGTATACCAATTTATCCGGAAGAAGATTTGCCCAAGCTGATAAGGGAATATGATGTTGACCAAGTTGTTTTCGCCTACAGCGATGTTTCCCATGAGTATGTCATGCATAGGGCTTCTATTGCGTTGTCATGTGGAGCAGACTTTCGCTTAATGGGCCCCAAAACCACAATGCTAAAGGCAAAAGTTCCAGTTATTTCTGTTGGCGCCGTTAGAACAGGTTCAGGAAAAAGTCAAACCTCACGGCAAACTGCAAAAATTTTGAAAAACAAAGGTTTGAGGGTTGTTGTTATTAGGCATCCGATGCCCTACGGAGACTTGAGAAAGCAGGTTTGTCAACGTTTTGCTTCGTATGAAGATTTGGACAAATATGAGTGCACAATTGAAGAAAGAGAGGAGTATGAGCCCCACATCGACAATGGCATAATTGTTTATGCTGGAATTGACTACGAAAAAATCCTGAGAGACGCGGAAAAAGACGCAGATGTTATCGTTTGGGATGGGGGCAACAACGACTTACCCTTCTATAGATCGGACCTGCATTTTGTTGTTGCTGATCCCCATAGAGCTGGACATGAAGTTACTTATCATCCTGGAGAGGCTAATTTGCGGATGGCAAAAGTTGTGATAATAAATAAGGTTGACACAGCGAATCCAAAAAATGTGGAAAAAGTGAAAGAGAACATAAGGAGGGTTAATCCTAACGCTATGATTTTGGATGCAGCTTCGCCTATAACTGCTGACAACCCCGAGTTGATTAAGGGGAGACGTGTATTAGTTATAGAGGATGGACCAACGATTACACATGGCAATATGCCCTATGGAGCTGCAACAATAATGGCGAAAAAATTTGGTGCTAGTGAAATTGTCGACCCGAAACCCTACGCTGTAGGTTCGATAAAGGAAACTTACGAGGATTATACCCATTTAAGGGCTATTCTTCCTGCTATTGGCTACGGTGGAAAACAAGTAGCCGATCTAAAAGAAACTATTGATCGTACACCTTGCGATGTTGTGGTAATCGGGACACCCATTGACTTAAGGAGAGTTATGACCATTAACAAACCAACAGTGAGAGTTAAATATGAACTTCAGGTTTTAGGTCCAATTTCGCTTGAGCAGGTTTTGGAAGAGTTCCTCCAAAGAGTTGAGAAGAGATGAGTGGGGAAGAGGCAGAAATCGCGCGTATAAAGGTAAAATTCATAATTGAGGAATTGGGAGAAGCAGAAGGAGAGCTTGTACGTTTTTTGGCGCCCAGAACCATAGACATGATAATTAGGAGGCTTCCAATAGAGGGTAGAACAGCCTTATGGAAGGAAGAGGTCTACTTTGAAACGCCGATCAAGATGGGTGAAGAGAAAGCGAAGGGCACTGTTGAAAAGGGAACAATTGCGTTTTGGCCCATGGGAAGTGCGATATGCATATTCTATGGAGAGTCGCAACCATATAGTCCAGTAAGCATCCTTGGTAAAGTAACGAAAAATCTTGAACTGTTTAGCAGAGTTAAGAGTGGGACAAAAATAAGAGTGGAGAAATGTTAGAGTTTAGGCTGGGCTTAGAATACTTTAACTTTCACTTGTTTAGTTTTTCTTTTCTTAGAGGCAATTCGCTCTCTGAATATCGTTGGTTGGTCATTTTCTTGATCTTCAGGAATTTTTCTAAACCTTTTTCTGTTTCTTTCTCGTAAATGCTGATCTCTCCTTCGAAAAGATCCAGAATTGCACGAACTTCTTGCGAGGAATGCATTCCAGGATCCATTACCGCTAAAGTTGTGAATTCTTTTGACCTTAATTCTGGAATAAGTGAGGTCAACCACCTTCTGGTTTGGACAGCATGATGTTGCAATAGAACGTCTGAAAGTATTCCAATGCATGCCCTTCTTGGTTTCTTGTCAAGTTTCCTGAAGGCCGAGGTCAAGGCAATGTTAATATCAGTAAGGTTTTCTACGCCTTTCACTTTAAATATATTAGGTAGGCTTTTCACTATTGCATCTGCTTGAGGATTGCATATAAAGAGAAAGAAGTTCGACTGGAACTCTTCTGTGAAGATTTTTAATTCACCAGGATCGATGGTAACGTAAAATATGACTGCACCATTTTCCGCGCCTGTTTCAAGAAAACTCTTAATCAACAGATCTCTTTCATCGCATGGAGGTGAGGTTAGTAATACTGCATAGTTCTGTGGTATCCCGCCAAACAACAGGTTGTCGACATCTCCATATCCAATGGGGGTACGGTCTGGTGGAACACCTGCTGAAACCTCAGTTGCCAAAGGTTCACGCTTGCCCACCTGCTCTCCAGTTTTCGCGTAAATCATTCGTGCCTTTATTTCTTCTATTTTCTTTTTGGCATCGATTTTTTGGTTCATTTCCAGTGCTTGGTTTAGAAGTAAGTAGGCCTTTTCCTTGTCGTCTTCTTCGTTTCTGTCCAGATACATTAAGCCATATTCGTACAGGAGTTCAGCGAATTTCCAGATGTACCATTTTTGTGCGTTTAGGGATTTATATTCATGGAGGCTTTTTTCGAAGTGCTGTATGGATTGTTCCCAGTTTTTCTGTTCTCTGAAAAGCATTGCCTTCAACATTTCAGCCTCAGCCCTATATAATCTGATTTTTCTATTTGTTGTATACTCATAGGTTCTTTCAATCAATTCTTTGGCTTTTTCAATTTCACCCTTTTTTAAATACAATTTCGAAAGGGCTGGAAATGCTCCGGTAAGCTGAGCATCCATATCTTCTGCCTTTTCATAAATGCTGTTGCATTCGTTGAAGTATTTTTCCGCCTCCGCGTAGTCTTCCATTTCTATAAATAATTCTCCAAGCCACAACGCAACCACTGCAGAGAATTGATACTCTCCAACTTTTTTTATAATGTCACGAGCTTCCATTAAATATTGAAGACTTTTGCCCCATTCTCCTAGAACCCCATAAGCTATCCCAAAAGAACCTATCACTTGAGCGATGCCAATAGTATTCTTTGTTCTCTTGTTTAACGCTAACAGTTCCTCTTGTATGGAAAAGAGCTTCGGTGTCTCTCCCATGAACCAGTAGCTCCACGCCAACATCACACCAATCCAAGACATGAGGTGTGTCTCACCAACTTTTTTGGCTAATTCAAATCCTTCTCGCCTTTTTTCGAACGCCCTTTGAAAATCCCCTATCTCCTCGTATCCAATGGCAAGGTTGTTGTAAAGACGAAGAGCAGGTTCTATACAGTTGTTTTCGATAGCTATTTTCAGTCCGTTTTCAAGGTATTTTACTGCCTTTTCGAATTCTCCAGAATGAAAACCAAATATTCCCAAATTGGAATAACACTTCGCAAGGATTTCAGGGCTGCCTAATTTTTCTGCTAGTTCAAATGCCTTCTGCGTCAAAGATATCGCATTGGCGGGTTCCCCGCTTCGCCAAAGCATACGTGAAATATCCTCATACAAACTGGCTAGTTCTACACTTTCAGGCTCTTTCTCAAGAATTTCTAAAGCCATACGATGATGCTCAGAAGCTTTTTCTTTGTCACCAAGAGTGTCCCAGAGTACTCGTGCCATTTTGACATGAAGCCTTGAAATACCTTTCTTATCGCCTAACCTGTTCCACTGCTTTAGCGAGTTATTCCAATATTCCATGCCGGCATTAGCTTCCCCTATCCACACTTTAATGTCGCCAAGCCTCTCCATTACGTGGACTTTCTGCTCAAGATTATCTTCTTTCTCTTCAAGAAGTTCAAGAGAGTGCTGAAGATAGGAAAAGGCTTCATTATGAGCATATACCTTCTGCGCTTTTTCTCCAGCCTTCAAAAAGTAATCAAGCGCCTTATCTTTATCACCGCTTTCCAGAAAATGATAGGCAAGTTCTCCAAGATGTTCATCAATCTTTTTAGCGTAAACCTTCTCTAACGCGCTTCCAACAACGCTGTGGAGCCTCTTATGCCTTAAATGGCTAACTTCCTCATGCACAACATCTCTCACTATAACATCAACAAAACAATACACGTCTTCTCCACGGACAATCCTCTCCTTAACCAGTCCAGTTTTGAGGATTTTCTCCATCAATTCAAGCAATTTATCCTCTTCAATGCCAGTGACCCCGCACAACGCTTCAAAAGGAAAATCGTTTCCGACAAAAGAAGCCAAAGTCAAAACATTTTGGCATTCATCATCTAACCGACTTATTCTCGCCTTTATAACACTCTTAACGGTTTTAGGAAACTCGATCTTGGAAACTTCCTTAAACTTCCATCGGTTCTCTTCACGAAAGATGACCTCTTCTTCCTTTAGCGATTTTATCACTTCTTCAACAAAGAATGGATTGCCTCTTGTCTTCTCATAGACTAATTCACAAAACTCTTTTGGCACGTCATCTTGCTCTAAAATCTGCTTAATCATCTCCGAAACATCGTTAAGAGACATACGTTTCAATAGAACTGACTGAAACAAACGCTCCCTATTCAATTCTGCCAAAACCGGAGATAAAGGATGCCTCTCATCAATGTCAGTTTCCCGATAAGCACCCAAAAGAAGCAAAGGCGTCCTATAGACACCGCGAGCCAAATAATGCATCAACAAAAGCGAAGTCTGGTCAGTCCACTGCAAATCATCAAGAACCACCAACAGCGGTGCTTCCTTAGAAATATTAATGATAAACTGCGAAACAGCTTCAAAAAGCCTGTCACGTTCATGCTCAGGACTTATTGGCATAGACTGAGGAATTGCCCCAAGCTTTTGTCTAAGTTCAGGAACCAACTTTGAAACTTCACTTGGATAAAAGCCAATAACTCGATACAATTGCTCAGGAGTACAAACTTCCAAATAATCCTTGATCACCTGGCTCCAGAGAACATAAGGAGGCACACCATCCATCCTGAACAATGCAGGACATCTCCCATACAAAACTTGCATGCCCCGCAAACGCGCATAAGCCCCTAACTCTCTAGTTAACCTAGTCTTACCGATTCCAGCCTCACCATAAAGAAAAACAAGGCCACCTTCACCACGAACCGCCCTATCAACAGCCTCTCTAAGAAAGTGCATCTCTTCAACTCTGTCGATAAGGTGAATCTCTCTTGCCGCAATGAGACGAGGACTAGGAACAACAACGCTTGGCTTACGAACAGGCACAAGAACTTCCCTTAAGAAACCTTCGGCAATCTCCCTCAAAACTTTCAGCAAATCCTCCGCGGTTTGATATCTTTTCACCGGCTCCTTTTCCAAAAGCTTCATAATACACTCAGCCAAAGCCTGAGGAACCTTAGAATTCAGCATATTCGGCGACATCGGATAGTCGTGAATATGACTGAAGATAATTTTTACAGGGTCTTCCCCAGGAAAAGGTGGTTTTCCTGTAACTGCTTCGTAAAGTGCTGCACCAAAAGAGTATAAGTCAGACTGAGCATCGGGACTTTCTCCTAACGCTATTTCTGGAGCTACATAAGCAACCGTGCCAACTATTATTCCTTCCCGAGTGATGCTGGGTTGACCAAGCATTTTAGCCAAACCAAAATCCATCAGTTTCGCAGTGCCTTCTTGAGTGATCAGGATATTTTCTGGTTTAACGTCCCGATGTAGAACACCTTGAGAGTGTGCGTATTGAAGGGCACTGCAAACATCTATGCCTGTTCTTAAGACGGTTTGTATGTCACATTTGCCTTCTGGGTACGTTCCCATAAGCTCTCGCAGGCTCATTCCGTCAACAAATTCTAGGACAAAAAACTGTTCTTCGTCTTCTTTACCAATGTCGTAGATTGAAACAATATTCGGATGGCTAAGCTTGGCTACAACTTGTGCTTCACGCAAAAAACGTGAACGCGCCTCTTCATTTAAAATTGTACTTTTAAGAATTTTAATCGCAACAACACGGTTCAAAGTAGTGTCCCTGGCCTTATATACGACGCCTTTTCCGCCTTCTCCAAGTTTTTTAAGAGTAACGTACCTACCGCTCTGCAGATATTCACGAGAGGACAAAAGTTTCCCTCTTAAGCTCTAGTTTAATTTTATATTTACTTAACCTTAAAAAGTTACCCTATCAGAAAAACACGCTTTCACTCCAGCTGTTTAAAAGCTTTTCACACTCTTTTTTTACCTCTTTTTTCCGACTTTTCTTTTTCAACATCTTAAGAAAATCTATGCGCTTTTTCACCGAGCGTTTTTCAGCTTCACCACCATAGTAAAGTTTGCCTTCAAGATATTCTTTCATGTGATTAGCTTTTTGCACAAGAAGACTGGCGGCATCCACTGGGTTTTCAATGGCATAATTATTTGCCCAAATTGACGCTTCCGCCTCACGAAGCTGAGTTAAGCCATCAATTTCCACTATGCCACCAATATAAGTTCTTAAAAAATCGTAATAACCAGCAGTTTTAACTAGCTCAAGCGCTTGTTTTACTTTCTGTTTGAAGATTGGGCTTCCCTTAACTCTTAAGCGATGTTTGTAGCCTTTATCGATAAGTTTCTTGGCTTTTTTGACCTCTTCACTTGTATAGATTCTTCTGGGAAATTCCAATAAGATTCTAAGCCCCTCAGTGTCAATGAGAAATTATATGAAGTTGGAGTAGATAAACAGTTTTAATCTGGTGCCTTATATATTTTGATGTTGTGGTTTCCAGAAACCAACTGAATCACACCGTTTTCTTCTAATTGCTCCAAAAAATCCTTTGCTGCACTTATTCGTATATTAAACCTCGACGCAACCGCGTAAGGTGTCAGAACAGGCATCTTCTTTAATTCGCCAACCATTTTTTCGTTTTTTGGGTCTGGCGGAATTATCCCAGAAGGCTTCTTTTCTTTCAATGGCGCTGCTGATTTTTCCTTTTTCTTTTTCTCTTCCTCATCTTTTTTAGTTTGCATACGTTCCATTTGCTTTAGGCCAAGTTTCTTTTTCCCACCCATCAATATCAGCTTCCAATAATTTGAATCGCTTCGCTGTTCTTTAGGTTTTCTCCTTTTTAGGCGTACTGGGTTATTTCAACTTTATGCTTGCCTTGCCACTCCTTAATAGTCATTCCAAGTTTTTTCTCAATCTCTGGGCGATGAATAGAATTCATGGTACAGAATGGAATTATGCGTCCATCCGGCACTGCATAGTGGATTACGCAGCTTTGAACTCGCTCTAAATCAAAGTTGTAAGGGTCCATAAAATGCATTGCAGAAAGCAGTATAGACTTTCTTTGCAGGTCGCCCAATGCTTCGTAGCTTCCTTCTCTAAGGACACGCCAAACATACCTTCTTAAGAAACTGAATTTTATGTGCCTTAAGGCTCCAACTAAACGCAGTTTGGCTTTGTTTTTGCTTCCCTTTGATGCATCATTATAAACCTTTTTCATGACGCAAATAAATTTGTCTATATTCCCAAAGCGAGTGATTGGAATTATCTCGCCATTCTCAACAAATACATATGTCGCCATACCACAGTGTGGGTGCGCCGTAAACTCTACATAACGCTTGTCTTTTAAAGCTCCAACAGCCTTTGAAATAGGCACAACAGTTGGCACTGGATAAAAGTCTGAAACTTTTATTTTGCAATTTGTTTGATCTTCTACCAACCGCATAAAGTCAGGAATAGTGATCCGCATTTTCTCCCGTTCTCTTTGAGGAAGTCTTCCACAGAGGGAAACAGGTTGAACGTTTATGCATCTTATTACGTCAAAATTTTGGACTGCAAAACGTACTATGTCGCCAATTTGGTTGTCATTCACACCCTTAATCAACGTGACAACTAAAACTATGCTATTGATTCCAGCCTTGCGACAATTTTCAACAGCCCTCATTTTAATGTCTAGTAAGTCAATTCCACGGATGAACTTGTAAACCTCGGATGTTAAACCGTCAAATTGCAAATAGACAGTGCTCATTCCCGCCTCTTTCAATTCCCTGCAATAGTCAACGCTTTGTGCAAGTCGAAGGCCATTCGTGTTAACCTCAACATGACGAAACTCAAGCTCATTTGCCATTCGAATAAGTTCGAAAAGATCATTGCGAATGGTTGGTTCACCGCCGGAAAACTGTAGTGCCGTGGCTGGAACAGGATCGTTTTTGCGCAGATTTTCCAGCATGCCTCTGATTTCTTCTTTCGTTGGTTCGTATACATACCCAGCGGCTGCAGCGTTGGCAAAGCAGACAGGACATTTAAGGTTGCATCGGTTTGTGACATCAATTATCGCCAAGGCTGTGTGGGATTTATGTTGCGGACATATTCCACAATCATATGGGCAGCCATTAACCGTTTTGGTTCGAGGATTCTTTAAACCATCGCCATCATATCTGAAACTTTCAGCACGCAAGTACTGTTCATAATCGGACCAGTAAACTTCTTGGAAAAAACCATGTTCTAGACATTGCTTTTTAATGTAAACTTTGCCTTTCTCCTCAAAAATTGTAGCGTCCAAAACCTTCAGGCATTCAGGGCATATGCTCTTTGTTTCTTTTATAAATTGCATGGTTTTCACCATGTTGTATACAGTTATGTTTTGAAGGTTCTAAGGATAGAATATAATAAGGTTTCCAGACTTTTCATAAGGTGATTAAGGTGTATGAGTTGTCAATAAGTGAAGACATTAGGCGGGTTTTACGTGTGATTGGATTAAACGCTTACGAAATTGATGCTTATGTTGCTTTGTTGGAAGGCGGGCAAATGACGGCCATGGAAATAAGCAAAAAAGCAAAGGTACCCTACTCGAAAATTTATGAAGTTTTAAATTTACTTAAAAATAAGAAATGGATTAAAGGTCTTGAAAGCCGCCCAAGCAAATACTACCCAATACCGCCATTAGACGCCTTAGCAACGGCAAAACTTAGAATCGAAGATGAATATAAAAGCTGGGAACAAACAATCGCTAGAGAATTGCAGCCTTTATATGAAAAGCGAGAGCTTGTAGAACACCCCGACATATTAATACTGCGCGGTCAACAAGCAGTTATGGCTAAGTTGGATGAGACGTTTAAAAAAGCTACAAAAGAGATAATGATTGCTTCACCAGAATTCGCAAAAACCATGATTAACTCGGCAATTTTCTTTCTAGAAGGCTTGCAGAAAACACGTGTGGATGTTAAGCTTATGGTTGCGGGAAAAGCTGGGAACTGGATGAAACTGAAAGGCTTAGCTGGCATAGGTGAATTACGAGTTAGAGATCAAATGTTTGGAGGGGGCGTTATTGCGGATGGAAAAGAAGCCATGCTTTTTTTGGGCGAGGAAAAACCGAGTCTAGTAATATGGAGTAATCATGTTGGGTTGGTGCGTTTTGCTAGGGATTATTTCCAGTTTCTCTGGGAATCTTCAGAGAAAATTCAGCCAGTAAAATAAGTTTTTAGGTTTGTGATAAAAAGAGAGGGAGAAACGTGGAAAAGAAGCTATCTGCCCATAACTTTTTTAGCAGCAATTTCAATGTCTTCGGACTTTATAGTTTTTCTTCCAGCATGCATTGCAAAATCTAGGGCCTCTTTGGCGATTCTTATTCCGATTTCCTCTAATGCTTTGGCTAGTTCTTTTGCTGCTGCTTCGCTTACCCTGTCGGCTCCAGCCTTTTTGCATAGTCTATGCATGGGAGCTACAGCTAATTCCAAATCAACCATAAAGACTCCTCCGTAGCCTCTTTTTCTATTTAAAGCAATATTTAACGTTTATTGTCCTTTATTTGCTGAAAACTGTCATTAACATCTGAGATTCTTTTAAATAAAGGAGAAAATATAAAAGCGAAATCCAGGTTAGTCTAGTAAAAGTTGTGGTTCCAAAATGAAGTTCGTTGACGTACATGTCCATCTTTCAGACGAGGAATATTCTAAATGTATCGATGAGATTATTGCTGAGGCCAAAAGTTCCAATGTCGTTGCTTTGGTTTCGAATTCCATGGATTTAGAGACTAGTGTTGGAAGTTTAAAACTGGCTGAACAATATCCGGGAATGGTTTACGTTGCATTGGGGATTCACCCGTGGAGCGTAAATGCTTTACACGAAGAGGAGTTTGAGCAAATAATGGAACTGACATCCGAGAATAGACAAAACAAGGCATTAATTGCCATAGGTGAAATAGGGTTAGACTACAAGTATGCAAAAATATGGGATGCACAGCTAAGGGTTTTCAATGAAATGTTACGTCTAGCTGAAAAACTTGGTTTGCCAGTCATAATCCATTCCCGCGGCACGACAGAAAAAATAGTTGAAATGCTTCCATCTTACAATCTTAAAAAGGTCTTGATGCACTGGTTCAGCAATCCAATCAGCGTATTATCAAAAGTTGTGGAAAATGGATACTACATTACCGAAGGACCCCCAACAACCTACTCTAACGGCATACGCGAAGTTGTCAAAAGGACACCGTTAACAAACTTATTGACAGAAACTGATGGACCAGTACGCTTTTTTAAACAACCTTTTTACGGCAAAAGAACAACGCCAGCTTTCATATCAACAGTGGTTAAGGCCATTGCAGAAATAAAAAATGTAGAAGTTACAGTTGTTGCAGAGCAAGTAATGAAGAATTTCGAAGAATTTTTCGGAGTAAAGTTAAATTAGTCTTATTGTTTTATGAAAGTACTTTAGTGTGCGTCTGACCACTGAAGGATGAATAACTAGTGCGTGCTTGGGGGAACTTTAGGTTTGGGAAGTGTACGAACAGAACAAATTAAGCGCATAGCCAAGGAACTTATTAGACGTTTCCCCGACAAATTCTCAAATGATTTTGAAAAGAACAAACGAATGGTCGACATGCTTATACAAGGAGCAACGACAAAAGTAAGGAATCAAATTGCTGGTTACATAACACATGCCTTCGCTGGTATACAAACGGCACCCTCATCAAACGAAAATGTGGAAGAAGGCGAGTAATCTTATTAAAACACCTTTTAATTTCTTAAGAGCGCAGGAGAGAGGTTAACGGCGCATGATGGACAGATATAGAAAGGGATGGGCACTCCGATACTTACGCGAAGCAAAAGCAGAGCTGGAAGCAGCAAAAAAGATACCTTACATGGCCCCCAGCCTAGTTTTGGAAGCCGTTAGAAAAGCTCGAAACGCCATCTACTACAGCCTTGGAGAACCATCCTTTATAGAAATTGTCGTAAGAGAAATTGCAGAAAAAACACAGACAATAGATGATCCAGTTTTAAGAGCTCTAGTAGAAATAGAAGGAACAGTACAGCAACTACTGCAAGTGGAGGAAGTCGACGGAGAAAAAGTCATGAAACAGGCAGACAATATAGTGCAACTGGCTTCAGACATAGTTGAAACTTTAACAGGAGAAAAGATAGAAGATTAAGGAAAATTATCGGTTTTTAAGAGAATGTGATATGCGGTCTAAAGCTTTTTTTATGTTTTCAATGGAGTTTGCAAAAGACAATCGCAGGTAGCCTTCACCATATTTTCCGAAGGATGTCCCGGGCAGAACTGCCACACCAGCCTCTTTAAGCAAGTAATCTCCAAGCTCACGACAGTTAATTCCTGTTCGAGTTATGTTTGGAAATACGTAGAAGGCTCCTCGTGGTTTCTTGCATGTTATTCCTTCAATCTTGTTCAGACCAGAAACTATAATTTCCCTTCTCTTTTTGAATTCAGCAACCATCCTTTCTGGCTCGTTTTGCGGACCATTTAAGGCCTCAATGCCTGCCATCTGAATAAAGGCGCAGGCGCAGGAGTTAGAGTTAGTCATTAGTTGGGCAACTTTTTGGGCTAAATCTTTACGCATCACGCCGTAGCCAAGTCTCCAACCTGTCATTGCATATGTTTTCGAAAAACCATCTAATATGATAGTTTTCTCCTTCATCTCTGGAAGCGAAGCGATGCTTTCATGTTCTCCTTCATAGATTATTCTGCTGTAAATTTCATCAGAAAGCACTTGCATATCATCTCTGTCTGAAATGCAATCAGCTATTATTTTCAAATCTTCTCTAGTTAAAACGCCACCAGTCGGGTTCTCCGGCGAATTCAGAATTATCATCTTAGTTTTCTTGGTCAACTTTTCTTTAACATATTCAGGGTCAAGCCTAAAATCGTTCTCTTCCTTAAGTGGAAGGGGCACAGGTTTAGCTCCAACAAAGTTTACCACTGATTCATAGATTGGAAAGCCTGGGTTCGGATACATAACCTCTTCGCCGGCATTCACGCACGCGAGAATGCAGAAGAACATTATTGGTTTAGCACCAGGCGTTACAACAACTTCGTCTGCCTCAGCATTTATTTTCCTAGTTTTTGAGATGTATTTCGCAATGGCTTCTTTAAACTCTGGAATTCCAGCAGATGGAACATAATGCGTATAACCAGCATAAAGGGCTTTTACAGCAGCTTCCTTGATGTTTTTAGGAGTGTCGAAGTCCGGTTCACCAATTTCCAAATGCACTACATCTTTTCCTTGTTTTTCAAGAGCCTTTGCCTTTGCAAGCACTTCGAAGGCTGTTTCTGTTCCTAAAGTTTCCATTCTTTTTGCAAAGATAGAGTCCACTTAAACCACCTACTCATTTTGAAAGAGAAGATAAAAGGTAGAAAACAGGGGATATTTAACTATTACAGTACAATCAATCCTAAACTAATGTTAAAATTGCTTTGTTAATGGTCGCACTTTCATTACGTCTGGGTTAACCAAGTTCGGTGGTTTTCTCCCTTCGAAGAACGCGACGAGGTTTTCTGCAACCATCTCAGCCATTTGAGAACGGGTTTCGTAGCTTGCACTTGATATGTGTGGAGCAACAACTAAATTGTCAAGTTTGAGCAAAGGATTATCCACAGGTGTTGGTTCGTGTTCGAAAACGTCAAGTCCAGCGCCAGCCATTCTATTCTCTTTCAAGGCTTCATACAAGGCTTTTTCGTCTACAACAGGTCCACGAGCATTGTTGATTAAGTAAGCAGTTTTCTTCATCAGCTTAAGCCTGTCCGCATTAATCATGTGGTAGGTTTCTTTCATCAATGGCACATGAATGCTAACGAAATCGGATTGCCTCAAAAGCGTATCTAGGTCAACTCTTTTTGCGCCTAACTCTTTTTCCATTTCAGGTCGAGGAATAACATCATAGAAGAGGATTTTCATGTTAAACCCTTTAGCCCTCCTCGCAACTGAATAGCCAATTCTTCCCGCGCCAACGATGCCTATGGTTGCGCCGTGAATGTCTCTGCCCTGCAACATGCTGGGATGCCAGCCAACCTTCCACCGTCCAGTGCGAACATATTTGTCTGCCTCAACAACACGCCTTGCAACAGCCATAAGCAAAGCCCACGCGAAATCTGCTGTTGTGTCAGTCAAAACTTCAGGCGTGTTTGTAACGTATATGCCTCTTTTAGTGGCTTCTTGCAAGTCTATGTTGTCGAAACCCACAGCCATCTGTGCAACAATCTTGAGCTTAAGCGCGGCGTCAAAAACTTCAGCATCTATTTTATCAGACAAAAGTGAAGCAAGTGCATCAACATTCTTAGTTTTCTCTATTATCACCTTTTTTGGCGGCGGAGCATACTCAAGCCAAACCTCAGCATCAAAACGTTCCCTAATTATTTTTAGTCCTCTTTCTGGAAGCTCACGGGTAACATAAACCTTTGGTTTCGGCATACAATCACCAGGCGTTAGTTTGCGAAATTCTTTATTAACATTGACTTATTACACTTACGCAATGACTCTCAAAAAACAAATGATGGACTACTGAAATGATAACCATAAAGAATAAAGAACAACTCGTCAAAAATGGCGAGACACAGCTTAACCGAAAAGCTAGGGCACTGGCTCTAGAAAGTCTGGAATCTGCATTAAACGCTGTTGACCCAAAACAGATAGTAAAATCAAAGCTTTTGCTGAAAAATTCAACTCTCCATGTAGATAGGTATTCTTTCGACTTGAAAAAATTCAAGAATGTTTACGTGATAGGTGGTGGCAAGGCAAGCGGTTCAATGGCTGAGGCGGTTGAGCAGTTGTTAGGCAATTTTATAAGAGCAGGGCTTGTAAACGTCCCTAAAGGCAGCAAGCACAAAACAGACATCATAACGTTTCATGATGCAAGTCACCCAATTCCTGATGAGGTTGGCGTTGAAGGAACCCGACACATGTTGGAAATGGCGGTGCAAGCGAGAGAAGAAGACTTAATCATATGTTTAATTTCAGGCGGAGGCTCAAGCCTCATGCCCTTGCCACGTGGCAAGATTACAGTTGCAGACAAAAAAGAAATAACAAATGCCTTACTCAAATGTGGGGCGACAATAAACGAAATTAATACAGTTAGAAAGCACATTTCAGATTTTAAAGGCGGATGGCTTGCAAAAAAAGCTTACCCAGCCACAATTTTGAATCTTATTCTTTCTGATGTTGTGGGCGACCCCTTGGATTTTATTGCTTCTGGTCCAACAGTACCAGACTCAACAACCTTTAATGATGCCATACAGGTCTTGAAAAAACATGGTTTATGGAATAAGGCTCCAGCATCCATCCGAAAAGTCTTGTCAGATGGAGAAAAAGGCATAATTCCAGAAACTCCAAAAACCGACGATGAAGCCTTTAAGAAAGTTTTCAATGTTGTTGTTGGAAACAACAGACTTGCAAGCACAACAGTTCAAGAACACCTCAGATTCGAGGGATTAAACACGCTTTTGCTAACTGCAATGCTGGAAGGAGAAGCCAGATATGTTGGCGTAATGCTAGCCTCAATAGCTCGTGAAACATCTGTGTCAGGAAATCCTGTTCCAAAACCCGCTGGCATAATTGCAGGCGGAGAAACCACTGTAACCGTTACTGGAAGGGGCTTAGGTGGAAGAAATCAAGAAATAGCCTTGGCAGCCGTGCAAAAACTGAATAGCATGGATGGAGTGGTTGTGGCTTCTCTGAGCACTGATGGTGTCGACGGCCCAACAGATGCTGCTGGAGCTATAGCGGACGGAAAAACATTAGTCAGAGCAGCAAAAATGGGATTAACTCCCGAAAAATTCCTAACCGAGAACGATTCCTACCACTTCTTTTCAAAGCTTGGTGACCTCATTTTCACAGGACCTACGGGTACCAATGTTAATGACATCTCTGTGATAGTAGTTCTATAACAGCGTAAAGGAGAAAACAAGATGGTTATAACCGTGAAATTTATTGGTGCTTTTCGCAGTATTTCGGGCAAAAATAAACTCATCATCACGTTTGAAGCCATTGTTCCATTAAGAGAAGCCATAAAGAAAATCGTCGAAGAACTACCCAAACTTAAGCGGGTATTAATTGACCCAGGGCTTGAAGACCCAAGGCCAAACACGTTAATACTCGTAAATGGAAAGGAAATCAGCGTCTTAAATGGTTTAGAAACCATGCTCAATGATGGAGATGAACTGATTTTCGTTCCGGTGGTTCATGGAGGATAAAAGGAAATGAGACTTTACGCTGTTAAGACAAGGATTATAAAAACAGATGACAACATCGTTGAAGTAATCCTTGAATCACTTAAAGGACAGAAATTATATCTTGAGGACCGCGACATATTAGCCATAACCTCAAAAATTATAGCATACGTGGAAGGCCGCCTAGTGAAACTAAGCGATGTCAAGCCTTCAGATGAAGCAAAGGAGCTTGCAACACGTTTTTCAATAAATCCAGAATTCGCGGAGCTAGTTTTACGCGAAGCAGACAAAGTTTATGGTGGAGTTGAAAAGGCCATTTTAACACTTAAAAATGGAGTTTTAACCGCAAATGCTGGGATAGATAATAAAAACGCACCCAACGATTATGCAGTCCTATGGCCAAATGACGCCAAAAAATGGGCAAAGCACATCAGAGAAGAAGTCAAACACAAAACGGGAAAGCAAGTTGCAGTTTTAATCATTGACAGCGGTTTAGTGCCCCTTAGGATGGGCACTACTGGTTTGGCTTTGGCTGTTGCAGGTTTCAAACCTATAAAGGACTGTAGAAAAGAAAAGGACATTTATGGAAAACCATTAGTTATTACAAGACATGCTATTGCTGATGACTTGGCCTCTGCAGCCCATTTGCTAATGGGCGAGGCTACTGAGAAAACTCCAGTGGTGTTGATTAAGGGAGCTTTAGTTGATTTTGATGGTGGCGTTTATAGTTCAGAGAATATGATGATGCCTTTCAATGAATGTATTTTCATGAGAACTTTCCTTGCTAACTCACGCTATTAAGAATCTGTATTAGATTTGCAGATTTCAAAACTTTGTATAGGGCTGCTCCTATAAACGATGCAATTAACGCGATGATTGTTCTTTCCACTGGATAAAGAACTGTTAAGCCTTGCCAATATGTTCCCCAAACTTTTAAATCCGCTAAGAAAATAGGCCATGCAAGAAGTTCAAAAGTTAAGGAACCAGCAATTTGGCCAGCTAAAGTTGATGTTAAAGAGGTTACAAAAAAGGCTTGAAAGTGATTTAAATCATTGCCAGAGTTAAGGTTTTTCACGGCCGTCGATTGCAATGGCGAAATAAGTATGAGAAAACCTGCTATTTGAAACCACATTAATGGTGGATAAAGCCAAACAGGTCCGACAAAAGGATAGAAACCGAAAAGAAATAAAAATGAGAAGTAAGTGAAGGCGCAGATGTTTCGCCTGCCCGTGTATAGCAGACCTGCACATAAAGCTACAGTAATGCCAGAAACGAAACTTGGCGGAGAAAAAGAGCCAACGAAAAATCCTATGATTCCACCTAAAGTTGTTGATAACATGCCTAAGTATGGTCCAAGGATTATGCCTATTATTGGGGCCGTTATTGCCGCTGCAGTTATGGCTTTGCCAGGCAATCCAATTATTGGAGAAATTGGCAGAAAGCCAAAAACAACGTATAAAGCCGTGAAGCAGACGGTTAAAGCAATGTCCTTTGTTTTAAGTTTTCTATTAACAGACATTTTGCAATCTTCCTCTACCGTGGGGGAATTCGTTTATTTGGAATTTATGACCGCTGTTCAATTTTAGTTGTTTGGTGTAGTTTATGAATGAAAGCATTGCTCCTCAAACAAAGAAAAATACATGAAGAAGAAAACAAATAATTAGAACTAACATGCCAAGCCCAACAGTTACTTTAACAACCGATTTTGGATTGAAAGACCCTTATGTAGCGGAAATGAAAGCTGTAATTCTAAGCATAAGCCCAAATACGTCGATTGTTGACATAAGTCACAAGATAGAGAAGTTCAACATACGAATGGGAGCCTACATTTTAGCTTCTGCATCTCCATACTTTCCAGAAGACACAATTCATGTGGCAGTTGTAGATCCAGGTGTCGGAACGAGAAGATGCCCAATACTCATACAGACAAAGCATAATTATTACGTTGGACCCGACAATGGCGTGCTAGTTTTAGCGGCAAAAAATCAAGGCATAGAACATATTCACGAAATATCAAACCGAAAGCTTATGTTGCCCAAAATATCACACACGTTTCATGGAAGAGATATCTTCGCGCCAGCCGCAGCGCATCTTGCAAACGGAACACCACCAGTAAAGTTTGGGCCAGAAATCGACAAGATTGTAACTCCGAAATTCGCCAAGATTGTTAAAAGGAAAGATATGCTTGTTGGTGAAGTCCTATACATAGACGGTTTCGGAAACATAATCACGAATTTTAGAGAAAAGGAGATTGAATCAATGAACGTCAAAGATGTTATTAATGTTAAACTTAAAGATGTTATGATGAAGTTGAAGTTCTGCAAAGCCTACGCAGAAGTTGAACCGTATAAGCTGTTAGCCATCATCGGAAGCCACAGCTTTTTAGAAATTTCCATAAATCAAGGCAACGCTGCAAAGAAATTCAAAATTAAAGTAGGAGACAAAATCACGCTTTATCGCTTTTAGTTAAGTCTCGAAGCCTGTTGACCCCGTCTATCTCTTTTATAAACGTAGCCACACTTTTGGGAACAAGCTCCTCCCAGCTTTTATCTTTTAGCATTCTTTCCCTAATTTCGGTTGAAGAGTAAAGCTTTCTTTCATAAAAACGGATGGCTTTAATCTTGTATCCAGCTTCGATGAAGAGTCTACGGGTTAACGGTTCATTAGAATAAACAACATCAAAGGGTGGAGTGTAGCCTTCTACTGCTGAAACCCACATCATATGCAGATGCACGTCAGGCACGGGCACAATCCAAACCCGCGAATAGCTTATTTTAGCGTCTTCCAAAGCCTTACGAACCATAATCAGCCTTTCGCCAGCAGTAAACGGATTGTTAATGTTATGACTGTATTGGGCGCTGCCAATCACTATCACAAGCTCCTCAACTTCTTCTAAAACATCTTTTATCGCATTAAGATGCCCCAGGTGAAAGGGTTGAAACCTACCAACAAAAAGGCCTCGCTTAACCATGAAACATCCCGTTTTGAGGTGTAGTTATCTCGCTTTTATCATTTGCGATTCCTATGGTATGGAAAACTTGCCTTTTTATACGCTTAAAACCCAAAAGTATCAGGTAACAAAAGATTTTTATGGTGAGAAGATGCTCAAAGTTCCAATCGTAAAACTTGGAAGTACCGAGTTAAAAGTGTCAAAACTTGGTTTTGGAACATTTGATTTCGGCGCACCATCTCTGAATATAAGTCCAGAGGAAGGCAGTCGAATATTAATTGAATCTTACAAGTTAGGAGTAAATTTTTGGGACACATCGGATGATTATGGTAGCCATCCGCATGTTGCTTCAGCTTTGAAATATTTACCAAGAAAAGAAGTTGTAATATCCACTAAGACTTACGCTAAAAGCGGCGAAGAAGCACAAAGGAGCCTTAAAAGCTCCTTAAAAGAGCTTAACACGGATTACGTGGATATTTTTTTGTTGCACTTTGTTAAATCCGACCATATTGATGGCTGCCACCAAGTGTTAAAAGAATTAAAAGAAGTAAAGGCAGCTGGAATTGTTAAGGCAATAGGCTTGTCTACCCATAGCGTTGCTGTTGTGAGGAAGGTAGCACAGTTTGATGAATTAGATGTTATTCTGGCCGTTTGTTGTAAGGCAAATCAAGCCCTGATCAAAAAATTTAGGAAGTATATTCCACTTGAAAATGGTTCCATGGAGGAGATGTTTCAAGCCCTTAAAGTGGCTCACAATAATGGAAAGGGGGTTGTTGCCATGAAAGTTCTTGGAGATCAGACTCCCTCATTGGTTAGGGATTATCAGGTTGCTATTAAAGCGGTCGCTCAACTTGATTTCGTGGATGCTATGGTTATAGGGATGCGAGGTCTAGATGAAGTTAAGAAAAACTTAAAGGTCGTCGCGTCTAGTTAGGGCTTTTTCCTCACTCTTTCTTAACTTTTCTTAGAACAAACTCGACAGGGAACACTTGCAATTTTTTGCCGTTGACTGGAATTTCTCGCTTAGTGGTATACCCTTGCTTTTCGCGAATTAAAAACGCGAGTTTTACGTCTAGACCGCCGCCATATCCGCCTAAAGTGAATCTGAACTGACAACTCTATGACAAGGAACCATTGGGGCGAAAGGATTCGAAGCCATAACACGTCCAACAGCCCTAGGGCTTCCCCCAGCTGCCTTGGCAACTGAACCGTAAGAAGACACATATCCCAGGGGAATTCGAGAAACAGTTTCAATTACTTTCTTGGCGTGATTTGATAAATGTTCAGTTGCTAGAGAAAAGCTTTGGGTACCGCCCTTTCCATCATAAACATTTTTCAATAGGTCCAGCATGCGCTCTGCGAAGGATGAAGCCTTTTCTGAACACTGAAATGGAACATTAAAAGGAATACCATTCAACAAACTTTGCTGAACATTCTTCTCGCTGAAGGCAAAGGCCGTGGAAAAAACCTTTCCTCCGTCGTAGGCAACTCCAAACCAAACCCCTTCGAGATTTTTAATGTAAAAGCTTATCATCTTACGCTCTCTCATCAAAGTATTATAAAAGTGGTGAAATTAATTAGCTCTGTGGTGTTAAGGAAATGAAAGAGGCTATTGAAAGAAAAGTTACATATTTCAAGTATTGCGGAGAAATAAATACTGAAAAAGTTTTACAAGCTGTAAAATCAAGATGTAAAGAAACGGGCATAGGCAAAGTAGTAATTGCCTCAGAAACTGGAAGAAGCGCAATAAAAGCCCTTGAAATCTTGAGAACCAATGTTAAAATGGTTGTTGTAACCCATTATCCAGCCACAACAATAGGACCGAAAGGAAAAATACCCATAGGACTAAAACGGAAAGAATACAAAGAAACTCTGAAAAAACTGGAAGAAAATCGAGTGAAAATAGTTCAAAGTACTAGACCATTTGCTCCGCCGTCAAGATCCATTGGATGGGCTTATCCAACGCCAGAGAGCATCATAGACAGAACACTCGAGATATTTGGTGCAGGCACAAAAATAGCCATAGAAGCAGCCATAATGGCAACGGATGCGGGAGAAGTCGAACAGGGCGAGGAAATTGTCTCTTGCGGAGGTACATATAAGGGTTTAGACACAGCTCTTATTGTGAAAGCCGCCCACAGCGGAGGCTTTTTCTCAGAATTTGAGGTTAGGGAGATAATTACCAAACCAGTATGCCGTGTGAAGAAACTTCCTGAATATGAATTCGGAAACTGGAAGGGCAACATAGACGCATATTATCTATAACTACTAAAGCGTTAAAGATGGCAGGTATCACCATATAAAAAGTGAAATTTAAATGCAGTCCAAATTTGAACCTCTTAAAATACTTCCAATTCTTGTGTGTAGAAAGGGACAAGTTAAGGAAAATTTCATGGAGGAAAAGATTAGGCAGCTCAGAAATAACTTGAAATTTGATGCTCAAATCTTGAAAGAAGTCGTTGTTAATGAAGAAACAGATCTTTCACTCCTAAAAGAGCGTTTAGGAAAGGCAGATGCCTTACTTTTATATAAGCCCCACCTAGGTCTGGGCGACTGCGTAGCTAAAATCTCTGGTTACGGCCTTCCCATAATTCTTTTCAACGGAGAAGGAATGGTTAACAATCCATTAGACGCTTTGGAATACATCTACCCAAGAGAAAAAGTTTGGGTTGCCATTGATTATCAAGATCTAAACAACTATCTGAGAGCCCTTTCAGTTAAGAAAAAGCTAAGGCAAACACGAATATTGATTTTGAACGCTGACTATTCCCATTGGGAAAGGTTTATTTGTCGCATCCATGGAGGCCCCGAGGCCATCAAAGAGAAGCTCGAGATAGAACTGGAATATGTGAAAAGCGAAGATGTGATAAAAACGTGGGAAAACATGGATGAGGAACGTGTGATGCCAGTAGTAGAGAATTGGGTGAAAGAGGCGGAAAAGATTGTTGAACCAGAGGAAAAAGATCTAGTCGCCGTTGCAAAATTATACCTTGTGATGAAGGATCTTTTGAGAGAGAAAAATGCTCAAGCCATAACTATGGCTTATGGCACAGGCCCATTACCTGTTCCCTGCTTTGCATACACCAACTTAAGAGATGAAGGAACACCTTCAGCATGCGAAGCAGACATAATCTCCTTGCTAACAATGATAATTCTACATTACATTACAGAAAAACCTTCTTTCATGGGCAACACATTTATTGACACCACCGACGAAACCCTACTCCTCAGCCACTGTGTATGCCCCCGAAAAATGGAAGGATATAGCGCAAAGCCAGCGCCTTACAAATTAAGACGTTATCATAACGAAAAATTCACTGGCAGCTTGACAGCCTTTGTGAAAATGAAAGCAGACCAAAAAGTTACGATTTGCCGTTTGAGCGGTGACTTAAAGAACATGTTAATTACATGTGGAATAATTGTGGATTCAGCCGAAATGGAAGACGATAAATACTGCAGGGTGAAAGCAAAAGTGAAAATCAAAAATCCAAGGGAATTCATCCATAAGACGTCGGGAAATCATCATGTCATGGTGTATGACGATTACAGAGAACAGTTAAGAAAGGTGAATGAAATCTTGGGCATCACAGCTATAGAAGTATAAAGGTTCATGATTAAGCTTAATAAGTTGCTTGTGTATATCACGAAAGAAAGGTGAATTTGATGGAGAGACAAGCGCAACAACCTCAGTATCTCTGGGTTCCAGGTGCCACAACCGTAGGAGTAGTATGTCAAGACGGCGTTATTTTAGCCTCTGAAAAACGTGTCTCCTATGGATATCTCGTTGTCAGTAAGGGCGGTAAAAAGGTTTTCAAAATAACAGACCAAATAGGCGCGGCATGCGCAGGACTTGTTTCTGACATGCAAATCCTCGTAAGAGAAGTAGAGGCATATGCAAACTTGTTTAGTTTAGATGTTGGCAGACCAATTTCTGTTAGGTCAGCAGCTAAACTCATGTCAAATCTGCTTTTTGTACGTCGATTGGCACCGTTGATTACACAGACAATTGTGGGTGGCATGGATGAAGAAGGAACATCACTTTATGTTCTGGACATTTTAGGTTCAGTATTACCAGACAAATATGCAGTCGTAGGTTCCGGAACCGAAATCGCAATGGGAGTTATTGAAGAAGGATACAAAGAAGACATAACTTTGGAAGAGGCCAAAGACCTCGTTGTCAGGGCAATAAAATCTGCTATAAGCAGAGACGTCATGAGCGGCGATGGTATAGATTTTCTGCTATTAACGAAGGATGGAACACGCGAAGAATCAATGAAATTCTAAATTCAAAACTTTTGTAAAAGTTTAAAGCCTTAATCTCTGCACAACAATCTATAGTGCTAGCGAACGGTGGAGAGCGTAAATTGCCATTTGAGCTAAGCTTGGGAGAAGGAAAATTCCTAGTTGAGTTAGCCCGCAAAGCAGTGGAAGAATATCTAAAATCTAGGAAAAAAATCAGTGCACCAGAAAATATTTCTGAAAAGCTTCTGCAACCCTGTGGAGTATTTGTTACAATAAATTCTATAATGGACGGAGAAAAAGAGCTGAGAGGATGCATTGGGTATCCATATCCCACCACACCATTGGTTGAGGCAGTTATTGAATCTGCAATAAGCTCTGCAACTCAAGACCCTAGGTTTTACCCGCTCTCTTTAAGCGAGCTTGACGATGTAGTTTTTGAGGTAAGTGTACTTACGCCTCCGCAGTTAATAGAAGTGGAAAAATTAAGTGAATACCCCTCTAAAATTAAAGTTGGAAAAGACGGATTGATTGTTGAAAGAGGCATATTTAAAGGCTTGCTTCTGCCACAAGTGCCGGTTGAATGGAAATGGGATGAAGAAGAATTTCTATGCCAATGTTGTATCAAGGCGGGTCTACCCCCAGATAACTGGCTGCTAGAGGGCACTAGGATTCACAAGTTTCAAGCCATAATCTTTGAGGAAGAAAAACCAAGACGCGAAGTAAAGCGTAAAGCCCTCGGCGGGAAATAGTTCCATGAGGGTTTATTTTGCTCCCTGCGGCGTCGGCTTAGGACATGTTGGAAGATGTGCTCCAATAGCAAAGAAATTTTTAGAGAAAAACGCTGAAGTATTGTTTTCCACTTATGGTGAAGGCATAGGCTATGTTGGAAGAGAAAAGCTTCCACTTATAAAGGCTCCACCCATTGGCTTTCAAGTCAAACCCGATGGAACTGTAGATTTTAGACAAACGGCAATAAATCCCGGTCCCATTTTGGCTTCCTTCACTCTTTTGAAGCAGATTAACAGCGAAGTGCGAGCTATTGAAAGTTTCAAGCCTGATGTCGTTGTTTCGGATTCGCGAATCTCGCCTCTATTGGCAGCGAGAATTTTAAGAATACCAAGAATTTGCGTTTTAAATCAGTTTCAAGTGATAATTCCACGGAAAAAACGATTTTTACGCCTAGCAAAGTTTGCAGATTCATTGACGCTTACAATCATTGGAAAAATCTGGACTAGCGGAAACGTCCTCTTAATACCTGATTTTCCTCCACCATATACAATCTGCGCCGGAAACCTAAATATTCCAAAATCCTACAGAAGAAATGTAAAACTGATTGGACCAATTTTACCGACACGTCCGAATGAACTGCCAAACGAAAAAGAACTGCGCAAAAAATTAAGATTACCAACTGATAAGCCCGTCATTTTTGCATCCATAAGCGGCCCAATTAAGGAAAGAGCTTTCTTAACGGAAATTTTGAGGAAGATTTTGCTGAGGTTTCCTGAAGATTATGAAATTGTCATGTCGCTTGGCTATCCGAATGCAGACAATAATCCTGTACAGCATAAAAACGTGACAATTTATAAGTGGATTCCAAATCGTTTTGAATATCTAAAAACCTGTGACTTGGTTATAGGTCGTGCTGGACACGGAACCTTAACGCAGTGCTTATGTTATGGCAAGCCAATGATAATTGTGCCCACACCAAGCCACACGGAACAGCTTAGCAATGCAAGACAAGTTAAAAACTTAGGCGTTGCGAAAATTATCCAACAAGAAGAACTTAGTAAAGAAAAACTCTTAAAAAATGTTCAGCAAATCTTGGAAAGCGAAATTCCTGAGAGGCTTAAAGAGGTTCAGAAAGAAGCCCTAAAACATGATGGTCTAGAAGATGCTGTTAAAACAGTGATTGAAATGGCAGAAAATAAGCAAGTATTTTAAGTTAAACAGTCAAAGAGTAAAATATGTTCTTACCACGTAAAATTTTGGAAGAAAAACTTCGAAAAATTCTTGCTGAAGATGTGGGGCAAGGAGACATAACCACTGCGCTAATTGTTCCCGCGGAAAGCACATCAGAAGCTGAGGTGATAGCCAAAGAGTCAGGGATTGTGGCTGGAATTGAAGAAGCAAAAATTCTTCTAGAAAGCCTAGAGCTTAAAGTTGAAGTTTTGGTTAGTGATGGCGAAAAAATAAAGACGGAACAAACATTGATTAAAATTTTTGGGGAAACAAGGGAAATACTTTCTGTTGAACGCACCCTTCTAAACATTCTCTCGCGTATGAGTGGCATCGCAACAACCACAAAAAAACTAATAGAAAAGCTTCAAAACGCTGGACTTAAAACTAAGGTTGCGTGCACAAGAAAAACAGCGCCCGGACTACTATATTTTGATAAAAAGGCTGTTTTAGTAGGCGGTGGAGACACACATAGACTTCATTTGGATGATATGATTTTGATAAAAGATAACCATGTCGCAGTTGCTAATAGCATAGAAAATGCTGTTAAAAAAGTCAGAAAGGAAGCCTCATTTAGCAAAAAAATTGAGGTTGAAGCAGCAAAGGTTGACGACGTTTTAGCTGCTGCAAAAGCTGGAGCAGACATAATCATGCTTGACAATTTTTCTCCAAAACAAATAGAGAAAGCAGTTAAGGCGCTAAAAAAGGCGGGCTTTTTGGGAAAAGTTTTGTTGGAAGCCAGTGGCGGAATAACAGCAGAAAGTATCATCGCGTTTGCCTCAACAGGTGTTGACATTGTAAGCCTAGGCGAAATAACGGACAGCCCAAAAGCGCTAGACATATGCCTAGAAATTACAACGGTTGAGAAGAAATAGATTACTACTAGCTTTACGTAAACATCGCAATTAAAGCAATTTCTATAATTGCAGCAACGAATAGTATTACTGCACAGATTGAGACGAAAATGCATGTTTTTACAAGTTCGCTTTTACCTCTATGCTGTATTATGCGCCAAGTTAGCCAAACACTTTCAGCCATCGCGGCGGAATATGCCAAAAACTCCAGCCAAAAAACTGGAAGGATAAAAAGAAAAAGAAAACTCGTAAGAGGGGACAGACCATTCGCGATGCTATCTGCAGCAATCAAAACACCTGTGCTATATAATGCGTAAAAACCGAAAACAGGTCCCGCAATAGGTACAAACATTGCCATACATATCATAAAGTTGTTCCCAAAAATAAATTGCAGATTAATGCTCTGTCGCGTCTCCTCAAGTTCTCGACTTAAGGAGCTTGCTTCCTCAAAGCTAAGAGGTGTTAATACACCAGCCATAGTCACGATTAGCGAAAGAACGAAAAAAGCTATAATTGCCATGATTCTTTTAATTCTTGACGGGTAAGTTTTCCAAAAACTAAGCGACAAACACAACAACTCCTTGGCATTTATGTTTTTGGTTTCATTTTTAAGGCTCTGAAACCTCTTGCACATGGGTTTAATATTTCCACAATATTAACTTTTTTCAAAATTTCTTCTGTGTCTTCTGCACAACCTCTAATGTCATGTTCTGCTGCGATAAGAGAATAAAGGTACACTCTTTTTTCAGCTATTCTGGGCTGACACTTAGAGGGTAAACCCAACATAACTGTTTGTTTATCTTTGACAGCTTTTTCGCATGCATATAAAATTGCGTGGGCTCCAGCCGTTAACTCTGCAATTCTTACAGGGATGCTTTCCTTTCCTATTGCTAAAACTTCAACTCCATACTTTTGTGTGATTTCACCAGCAATTTTTCTTAGCCTAGGCAGAATTTTTAGAAGATTGCGCTTTGCTTTGCTGGAAATTCTCAAATTGGAGAACTGAATTGGCGACAGCTGCTCAATTGGAACCGCTCCAAGAGATATATCAAGATGGACGACATTAGCCTTCGTTTTCCCAAGCAAATCTCTACAAAGCTCTGCCTCATGTACTATAACTTCGTGCCCATTCTCCGCATTTGCAAAAATTGCTTCAGAAAGGCAAGCTTTTGACTCTCTATAAGGTGGGCAAACTAATACGGAAGCTACTGCAATAATCGACAAAGGTTTAAAACTGTCATTCAGTATGGCGGCAGAGGAATCCGCTGCGATAATTTTCAAACATTTCACCTTGCTTTTAAATAGATTTGTCAGAATTTATCTTTGCTGCTTAATCTACCGCTACCTTTAAGTGCATTCCCAAAACGAATATCTCGGAGCTTTTGGCTCGACTTGCCTTAGGTTTTATTATTCTTACAAACTCGAAGTGCCTTTTCACTCTCTCAATGAAGTCGCTGAGCATATCCCCTTCAAAAACTTTTACGAAAAAGTTTCCATAAGGTCTAAGCGTTTCTAGAGCTATTTTTAATGCTTGATGTGCCAAGTCTATTTGGCGAGCGTGATCAACTTCCCATATTCCAGAAATGTTTGGAGAAGCATCTGAAATTACGACATCAGCCTTTTTGGGAAGCATGCTCAGAATTTGATCTGATGTTTCTTGTTCGTTTATGTCGCCTATTATAGTTTGAACATTATTTTGCGGGAAAGGTTCGATGGGTCTTAAGTCTACTCCCAGAACAAAACCCTTACTTCCAACAATTTTTCTTGCAGCTTGAACCCAACCGCCTGGAGCTGCACCTAAATCAACAACGATATCGCTGTTTTTCATGAAACGATGCTTTTCAATTGCTTGAAAAAGCTTGTAAGCTGCTCTAGAACGGTATTTTTCCTCTTTAGCCTTTCTATAGTAATAATCTTTTTTTCTTTCTTGAACCCACGCTTTTGACAAAACTAGCTATCACCTAGCGCCCTAGATTCGTTTTTGGATATGGAGAGGAGCCATTCTGTGAGTTTTTCGCAGTTTTGTGGTGAAATTGTACTTGATGGGTCACATCTGGAATTGTCTGGACACATTAGGCATGGAACATCCTCTATTGAATCTATTCTTGCAGGAAGCCTTTTCGGATAAAGCCTATAAGTCCATCTTCCTTTACGCAGTTCTTTCTCTCTCCGAATGAGCCTTTTGCCTTCTAGTTTTATAGCTATCCTAGAGCCTTCTCTACTGCTTGCTCCGAGCTTTCGCCATAAATCAGACTGAAGTATGCCGTCAAAGCCAGTATTCATTATGAATTGCAGAGCTTTCTGTTCTAAGTCGTTGCGTTTTGACATTTTAATCAGTTCCAAGTCTTACACATTGATATATGTACAGTTTTAAATAAAAAGGTGTATGTTTAACTTTTGAAGAAAACTATATTGAAGGATTAGAAATGAAGAGGAAAAAGGCAAGCGAATCCTACTGCTTAGGAATAGAATCAACAGCAGACGACTTCAGTGTTGGAATAGCAAAGTTCAATGGTAAAATACTAGCTAACGTAATAAGCGCTTATGTGCCAGAAGAAGGCGGCATTCATCCACGAGAAGCATCGAGACACCACGCAGAAGTAGCAAACAAAGTCCTAGAAGAAGCCTTCACAAAATCAGGAATAAAACCACAGAATTTATCAGTTATCGCATTTTCTCAAGGCCCGGGTTTAGGCCCATGTCTTCGCACGGGTGCAACTGTAGCTCGCGCTTTGGCTTCCTATCTTAAGGTTCCGCTTGTGGGAGTTAACCATTGCATAGCACACATCGAAATAGGGAAACTGAAAACAGACGCTAAGGACCCTATCACACTATACGTTTCTGGTGGAAATACCATAGTTGCGGCCTTTGATTCTGGATGTTATAGAGTTTTTGGCGAAACATTGGATATTGCCCTTGGAAACTGTTTGGACGTTTTTGCAAGAGAAGCGGGACTACGCCAAAGGGTAGGTCTGCCATTCGGGGCTATTGTTGAACAACTCGCCTTGAAGGGGGATAGGCTAATTTCTCTACCCTACACGGTTAAAGGCATGGACACATCCTTCAGCGGTTTATTAACTGCCGCGGTCAACTTGATAAAAAAAGGAGAGTATAAACTCGAAGATTTATGTTATAGTCTTCAAGAGACAGCTTTTTCAATGGTTACAGAAGTCACTGAAAGAGCCTTAGCTCACACAGAGAAGAAAGAAGTTTTGTTAACTGGCGGGGTTGCCGCCAACAAGAGATTACAATTCATGGTTAAGGCTATTGCAGAAGAACATGAGGCTAAATTCTGCGTCGTTCCAAGCGAGTTTGCGATTGACAATGGAGCCATGATTGCTTGGACGGGTATACTAGCCTACAAGCATGACATGATTATACCAATCGAGAAAAGTTTCGTGAAGTTGAGGTGGAGGCTTGAAGAGGTTGAGGTTCCGTGGGTGAGGTAAAGCCCTTTTTAATCAAGAAAGGCGCAGAAGCTAGCCTCTTTCTTACAGGATGGCATGGAAGAAAAGTTATAATGAAAAAGCGTTTGCCCAAGAAATATCGTCCGTCTAAGTTAGATGAGCAGATTCGAACTTACAGGACAATTCATGAACCACAGTTAATGCACGAAGCAAAAAAGGCTGGAGTGCCCACACCAATGATTTTTTTAGTCGACGCGAAGGACGCCACAATAATAATGGAATTTATCGAAGGAAAACAAGCAAAACAGTTGCTAGGCGAGGTTACTGAAAACGAAAGGCAAAAACTATGCCTCAAAATCGGAGAATTAATAGGTAGACTTCATGAGTACGGGATAATTCACGGCGATTTAACCACATCAAACATGATTCTAGATTTGGAAGAAAAAATTTTCTTTGTGGACTTCGGACTTGGCGAGAAAACAAAAGAGTTGGAAACAAGAGGAGTTGATTTACATCTTATGAAGAGGGCTTTGCAAAGTACGCATTTCAGCTTTAGTGAAGAATGCTTTAACGCTGTAATTAGAGGATATTCGAAAGTTATAGGCGCTGAAATGGTAAGAAACATTTTAGATAAGATAAAAGAGATAGAGCGAAGGGGAAGATATGTCGCAGAAAGAAAAGGTGAACGAAAATGATTAAATTCTTTAAAGGGTTGCATAATGGGCCTTGGAGTAGAAGTCAAGCAACCTCACAGGCCAGTGTGCTAAGAAAAAGCCGTGAACCAGCATGAACTTTCAGCTGAAGAGCAGAGTTATATTTTTCGCCACAAACAATGTTAACAAATTTAAAGAAGCTTGCAGAGTGTTCCGTGAATACAAAATAGCTGTCGGCATGCTTAGAATAAAAACACTGGAGATCCAAAGCGAAAGCCTAGAAGAAATCGCAAAAAAAAGCGTTATGGAGTCCTTTAAAAAATGCAGTTTGCCTGTTATAGTGGAAGATGCTGGATTATTTATTGAAGCTTTAAATGGATTTCCAGGACCTTACGCTGCTTATGTTTACAAAACAATTGGGAATAATGGCTTGTTAAAACTTATGGAAAAAAGTGAAAGCAGAGAGGCAAAATTCCAGTCAGTGATAGCGTACTATTCGTCAGAATTAAGGTCGCCGATATGCTTTAAAGGCGAAGCCGTTGGAGAAATAATAAAAGAAGAACGAAAAAGAGAAGGAGAATCTGGGTTTGGCTTCGACCCAATTTTTAAGCCGAAAAACAGCACAAAAATATTTGCGGAAATGACAATTATAGAAAAGAATAAGCATTCACATCGAGCGAAAGCCTTGCGAAATTTTGCAAAATGGTATAAAAGCTAACCACAAATAAGATTAGGAATAGGGAAAGAGAATGAATTAGGCGGTGATATGGGATTTATAGGCGACATAGCTCAAGCCATACTCATAACATGGGTTGTCTTTTGGGTCTATGCGATGATATGGTTTTTTGCAACTGGACAAATAGGTTTAGCCTTATTATTCGTTGTCGGATTGTTAATCCCTCTATCCTTCATAGCACATGAATACTGGCAATATAGAAAAAAGTGAAGCCTACAAATACCTTCCAAAAGCAATCAATAATTTTAAATATCCGTCTTTCCTCGCTCATACAGAGTTTAAGGGAACGGAAATGCCTAAACAAGAAAAAGGAAAGGCCCACCAAATAAGACCAGTTAGCAAACGGCCCCCAAGCTGGTGTAAATACCAGCCAGAAGAAGTGGAAGCCCTCATCATTAAACTAGCGAAGGAAGGAAATTCACCAAGCCGGATAGGAACAATCCTGAGAGATCAGCATGCGATACCCTTAGTAAAGCCAATAACTGGAAAACCAATAACAAAAATACTTAAGGATGCGGAGCTTGCACCTGCAATACCGGAAGATTTGGGAAGCTTGCTAAAAAAGGCTGAAAGCCTCGCCGTGCATTTGGAGAAGAACAGGAAAGACTTGGATAATAAAAGGGCACTTCAAATTATAGAAGCAAAAATTCATAAACTGTCAAGATATTACAAACGTGAAGGCGTGTTGCCACCAAACTGGAAATATGAACCGAAAATAGCTTCTTTAGCCTAACTATTTTGAAGACGTTTTTCATAAAATTGGCTTGTTGAAGAAAACTATACATAAGTTCTTTAAATCTTTAAATAATTTAGCTTCTTAGCCTAGTGTGATTGCCATGGCTTTAGACGAGAACCAAGTTGCAGGCTTTTTGGATTCAGCCGCAAAAGCAGCAAAGACTATCTTGGAAACTGTAAAGGAAGACGGATTCATCCATGTTTTTTCACATCTGGATGCTGATGGAATTGCGGCGGCTGGAATCGTTGGGAAGACGCTGTTTAGGCTTGATGCGAGATTCCGCATTAGAATAACCCAGTGGATTGATGAAAAGATTGTACATGACGTTCTTTCAGATAAGCCGCAGCTAATAATTTTCACTGATTTTGGAAGTGGCTATGTTGACTTGCTAAATGAGAAACTTGAAGACTTTAGAATTATAATTTTAGATCATCACCAAACTGTAGGCGAAGAATCAGCCAATTTTGTGCATGTAAACCCACATTTGCATGGGATAGATGGAGCACGGGACATCAGCGGCGCGGGTATTGCATATTTTGTTGCTAAGACAGTTGATAAAATTAATGTTGATTTGGCACCTATAGCGGTTGTGGGAGCTTTAGGAGATTTGCAAGACAAATATGACCAACGAAAGCTTGGTGGAGTAAACGAAAAGATTGTTGAAGATGCAACAAACTCGGGACTTTTAACGGTTGAAAAAGACCTCATATTTTTTGGCAGAGAAACTCGCCCAATTCACAAAACTCTAGCGTCTACAACAAGTCCTTTTATTCCAGGCATAAGCGGTGAAGAAGATAAAAGCTTAGCTTTTTTGGCAAGTTTAGACATTAAACCAAGGCACGGCGAAAAATGGCGGGCTTTGAGGGATCTTTCAGACGAAGAAAAGAAGAGGTTATGTTCAGCCCTTGCGGATTATTTGCTCTCAAAAGGTTTGCGTTACGAAGTCACAAATCTCATCGGGCATGTTTACACTTTAAACCGTGAGGAGTCTTGGACCTCACTTAGGGATGCAAGAGAATTCGCTGTGTTGCTGAATGCTACTGGTCGCATGGACAAGCCAAGTTTGGGAGTTTCCATTTGTATGGGTGACAGGGGTTCGGCTCTTGAAGAAGCAAATAAAGTTTTAGAAGAGTATAGAAGAACCATCAACAAGTATCTTGGATGGGTTATGGAAAAACCGGAAAGAATGAAAGAATTTGAAAATATATACGTTGTTTATGGTGAAAACTTCATAGACGATAAAATAGTGGGGGCAATTTCGTCCATACTTTTAACAAGCCTTCCAAACCCTGAAAAACCATTAATTGCATACGCTAATGCCGAGGATGAAGGTTTGGCTAAATTTTCTGCAAGAACCTTGGACATGGTAACTAACAAGGGAGTCAATCTGGGAGAAATTATGCAAAGAGCTGCTGAAAAATGCATGGGAAAAGGAGGGGGACACAACGTAGCGGCGGGAGCGCAAGTTCCAATAGAGAAACTTGAGGACTTTATTAAAATTGTTAATGAGTTGGTTGGAAAGCAGTTGAAGGGTGAAAGTATTGGAAGCTAAAATAATGCTGAAATACGCTGATTCGAGAATCGCAGAAGCAATCGCCAAAGCAGTTTCACCAGACAACTTCAAAACGCCTCATGGCTTATTAGTCAAGACAGAATGGAAGGATGGAAAAGTTTTCACAACTATAGAATGCGAAGGAAAACTCCCGACATTTATTGCCACAATTGATGACTTACTTTTTTGCATTTCCACAGCGGAAAAAACACTTCGAACAACAAAAAAGCTCAGATAGCTCACAGTAGGCTCGCTGATTTTTGGAGGATTTCGATTGCAATACGGATAGACCCCCTCTAGTTTTTCAGCAGGGAGGATTTTGTGCTGATACCATTGGCGGTAGCTTTTATCGTAAGGTTAAATAGTTGATTTAAGGCTAAGGTTAGAAGGTTAAACGCGAGTAATGTGGCAAGTTGCAATGTGAGGAAAATGTTGGACATAAAACTCATCCGAGAAAATCCAGAGACAGTAAAGGAAAATTTGATGAAAAGAGGAGACTCTGAAAACATAAGGATGTTAAATGAACTAATCGATTACGACCGAAAATGGCGGCAAATCTTAACAAAGTTGAACGAACTTCGTCATGAAAGAAAATTGATAACAACAGAGATTGCATCTTTAAAAAAGAAAGGAAAAGATGCAGACACGCAAATTTTAAAGGGCAAAAAAATTGACAATGAAATCACAGCCTTAGAAAAGCAGGTTAACGAATGCGAAGAAAAAGTGCGCTACTATCTTATGCGTCTTCCAAATCTCTTGCACGAATCAGTTCCAACAGGTAAAGATGAAAATGATAACGTTCCAATAAGAACTTGGGGTGAAATACCAAAATTCAGCTTTCCTGTCAAAGACCACATAGATTTAGGCTTAAGCCTCGATGTAATGGACGTTGAAAGAGCTGGAAAAGTGGCAGGAGCTAGATTTTTCTATTTAAAAAGGGAAGGCGTCTTACTTGACATGGCTTTAATGAATTTTGCCCTGGAAGAAATAGTTAGTAAAGGCTACATACCTATAGAACCGCCCTTCCTTATGAGACGAAGACCTTACGAAGGCGTTGTAGCCCTAAGTGATTTCGAAGATGTCTTATACAAAGTTGAAAATGAAGATCTCTACTTGATTGCGACGTCAGAACATCCTATGGCAGCAATGTTCATGGATGAAATCTTAAAAACAGAAGTATTACCGCTTAAACTTGTTGGAGTAAGTGCAAACTTTAGAAAGGAAGCTGGGGCACACGGCAAAGACACTCGAGGAATCTTCCGAACCCACCAATTCAATAAGATTGAACAGTTCATCTTCTGTAAACCCGAAGATTCGTGGAAAATGCATGAAGAGCTCATATTAAATGCGGAAGAACTTGTTCAAAAACTTGGTCTGCCATATCGAGTTGTGAATTGCTGTACAGGCGATATTGGGACAGTTGCCGCCAAAAAATATGACATAGAAGCGTGGATGCCTGCACAAAATGCCTACAGAGAAATAATATCATGCAGCAACTGTACTGATTATCAAGCCAGAAGGTTAAACATAAAGTATAGAGAAAAAGAAGGAGGACCGCCTAAAGGATTTGTTCACACTTTAAATTCGACAGCAATAGCCACTGGAAGAACGATTGTTGCATTACTTGAGAACTACCAGCAAGAAGATGGGTCGGTCATTATCCCCGAAGCCTTAAGAAAATACATAAGCGACATCAAGAAAATAGAGCCAAAACGGTAAAACTTTTAATACTATAGTGCGAATTTTCAAGCTACATTTGGAGGATGAACTTGTCTTCAAAGACGAAACGTGTAAGAGATAAATGGCGAAGCAAATCATGGTATGCAGTGTTAGCTCCGCCATACTTTGGAAATGTCGAATTGGGAGCGGTACCAGCGGATGAGACAGAAAAACTGATTGGAAGAGTAATCGACTCAACACTTTATGATGTTACAAACGACTTTACGCATCAGTACTTAAAATTGTACTTTCAGATAACTGAGATTGAAGGTAAAACTGCTCGCACGATGTTTAAAGGGCATGAATACTCTCGAGATTATTTACGAAGTTTGGTCAGAAGAAGAACAACAAAAATTGATGGACTGTTCAATTTAATTACAAAGGATGGATATAAAGTGCGGGTGGCGGTCTCCGCTTTCTCACTTTCAAGAATTAGGACAACACAAGAAAAAGACATACGCGTCATCATGGATAAAATCATTAAGGAAAAAGCTTCAGCGCTAACGCTGGACCAATTTGCACAGGAGATGGTTCTTGGAAAAATAGCATCTGACATATACAATGAAGCTAAGAAAATAGCGCCACTACGCCACGTTGGCATTAGAAAGTCAAAAGTTGTGTTACAACTTGCATCATTGCCGGCACAAAAGGCTGGATAAGCTAACTTTTTAGAAGACTTTTAGCGTATTCGTAACCTTTTGCAAAAGCCGTTAGATTCAGCTCTTCAGTACCCCTAGGTATATTCGCCTTAATTGACTCTTTTAAGGCATTTTTATCCAATATACCCGTGATAGCTACAAAAGCGCCTAACATGACTATGTTTGCAACTATTTTTCTTCCAAGCTCTTCAGCAATTTTCGTGGCTGGAATGCGGAAAACTTTAACGTTTTTCAATTCTTTCTCATGAGGAATCATGCCCAGGTCCATAATTATTGTTCCATTTGGTTTTGTGCTTTCAGCATATTCATTGTAGGCATGCTGAGACATCACAATTAATACGTCGGGTTCAACCACTTTTGGAAAGTCTATCTCCTCTTCGGATATCACGACTTCAGATTTGCATGCTCCACCCCTTGACTCGGGACCATACGATTGTGTTTGAACAGCGTTTTTTCCGCTGTGGATGCATGCTGCTGCAGCTGTTATTATTCCAGATTTAATTATGCCTTGTCCGCCAAAACCTGCAAATCTCACTTCTACTCGCATATCAACTCACCTTATTTAATGCCTTCTCATTGATTAGAGCTATTTTTTCATGGAGCAACTTTTCATAACTTAGTTTTTCTATATCCACAAATTCGCCTACCACAATTTTTTCTGGCGTTATTTCTGCTTTAGCTGGGTCTGAGAAGTTTTCTACCACTGAAGCTTTTTTGAACCATTCCATCATCTCGAGCCCTGTTCGCATTTTGTTTTGGCGACCGAAAATTTCAGGGCAAGGCGAAATCACCTCTATGAAGCAAAAACCTTCTTTTTTCAACAACTTTTTAATAGACTGCGTCAGTCTTCGCACGTGCAAAGTAGTCCATCGAGCCACAAATGTGGCGCCCGATGCTGCTGCTAAATGAACTAGGTTAAAAGGGCGCTCAATATTGCCATAAGGACTGGTAGTTGTTAATGCTTCAAAGGGTGTTGTTGGACCTTGCTGTCCGCCAGTCATTCCATAGTTAAAGTTGTTTGCGCAAATCACCTTGATCCCTAGGTTTCTACGCGCCGCGTGTATAAAGTGGTTTCCACCAATAGCGAAGAGGTCACCATCTCCGCTTATAATCACAACATCCAGATCGGGGTTTGCTAATTTTACTCCTGTTGCAAAGGCTATCGGCCGTCCATGTGTAGTATGAAATGAGTTTGTGTTTGTGTATCCAGCTGCGCGTCCAATGCAGCCTATACCTGACACAACAACTAGCTTGTTTAAGTCTACTTGTAGCTCGTCCACTGCCTGAACAAAGCAGTTGAGTATGATGCCATTGCCACAACCGGCACACCATATGTGTGGCATCATTGCCTCTCTTAAATACTTTGAAAATGGATGCGCCATTCCTTCAACCACTGTTTCTTCAATCATCGACTATTCCCTCTTATTGCTTTAAGAATCTCCGCAGGGGTATGGGGGTCTTCACCTAGCTTTGAAAGAAAAGCTACGGCAGTTTCTTTTGCTGATCTTTCGACTTCGCGTACTAATTGTCCGCAGTTCATTTCTGGAACAACTATTGTTCTTGCTTGTTTGGCGATTTCTGTTATGTGTCTTTCTGGGAAGGGCCATAATGTTATTAATCGCAGAAGCCCTGCCTTTATTCCCTCTTCTCTTGCCTTTCTTACTGCACTCAACGCGGCTCTGGCAACTATTCCATAAGCTACAACTATTATGTCGGCGTCTTCCAATAATACTTCCTCCACCTTTATTATTCTGTCAGCGTTTTTCCGTATCTTATCACAAAGCCTTTTCACCAGTCTTTGTTGGACTTCTGAACTTTGCGTTTGAGGATAGCCATGCTCATTGTGGGTTAAGCCCGTTGCGTGAAAACTGTATCCTTCTCCAAAACAAGCCATGGGTGGAACTAAATCGTCATCAGGCATAAAAGGCATGTATTTTTCTGGCGGAACATTCGGCCTTTTGCGATTCACTATTCTGATTTTTTCAGCAGAAGGAATAACAACTTTTTCCCACATGTGCCCAACAACTTCGTCAGCCAACAAGATTGTTGGAACGCGGTACATTTCAGATAGGTTAAAAGCTTCAATCGTTAAGTCAAACATTTCTTGAACAGAGGAAGGCGACAAAGCTATAATTTCATAATCGCCATGAGAACCCCATTTCGCCTGCATAACGTCTTGTTGTCCCGGTAGGGTCGGCTGCCCAGTGCTGGGTCCGCCACGCATAACATCCACAATTACGCAAGGGGCTTCTGTCATGACGGCTAGTCCTATGTTTTCTTGCATCAAACTGAAGCCTGGTCCAGACGTGGCTGTCATTGCCTTTAGGCCAGCGTAGGAAGCTCCAATTACAGCCGCCATAGACGCAATTTCATCTTCCATCTGAATGTAGATTCCTCCGATTTCAGGCATTCTTTGAGACAGATGCTCAGCAATTTCTGTTGCTGGCGTAATGGGGTAGCCTGCGAAAAATCTGCAGCCAGCTGCTATTGCGCCTTCTGCACATGCAATATCGCCGTTCATGAAATGAGCGCCAGTAAGCATGAGTTCTTTTTTAGCCATACCTAGCATCCCTCTTTGCATGGTTTTTCAACTACGAAAATTGCAAAATCGGGACAGACTGCTGTGCAAAAATTGCAGATGACACATCCGCTTTCATCAGCAATCCTTGGAGGATGCACTCCCCTAGCATTTATTTCTTCTGATTCTTCCAAAACCTTCTTGGGACAGAATTGGATGCAAAAACCGCATCCTTTACATTGGTCTTTAACTACGTGAATTTCCGCCTGTGGAAGTTTTACCTTTTCAGTATCAAGTGGTGTGCGCCAAAGCCTTACTGGCATAGCTAACTTCCCTCCAAAGCCTTTTCAAAAACTTTTTTGGCGTTTTCTATTTCTGCTGGAGTAACCTTTTCCACCATTGCTTGCATTTCACGGATTTTTGAGGCAAATCTTTCGCCTTCTGCCGCTGAAGCCCATAGCAATTGCAGTCTTTCCTTGTTTAATCCTTGTTGCTCCATTTTATTCCAGAAACGTTCTACACGCTTCTGCGTTTGATAGTTAGCATTTATGTAATGGCAGTCTCCAGGGTGGCAACCAGCCACCAAAACTGTTGCAGCTCCTCTTGCAAATGCTCTTTCAACAAATTTTGGTGCTATACGCCCAGAACACATGGTTCTTATTATGCGCACGTTTGGTGGATACTGCATTCTGCTAACCCCAGCAAAGTCTGCGCCAGCATAAGCACACCAGTTGCAGCAAAAGGCAACAATCTTCTTATCCGCATCATGTTCAGTCACAGCATCTATTTGCGCGATGATTTGTTCGTCAGTGAAGTGGTTTTGGGTTAAAGCGCCAAAAGGACATTCAGCAGCACACGTTCCGCATCCGCCACACGCAGCCTCTACAATTTCAATTCGTTTCAGATCCTTGTTCAGGGTTATGGCGTTGTAGGGACAAACTTTTGTGCAAAGTCCACAAAACTTACAATTTTCGGGATAAGAAATAGGGGTGATGGCTTCAACGGTTACCTTTCCCCTAGCCATTAATATGCCTGCTCGAGCTGCGGCTGCACTTGCCTGTGTCACACTGTCCTTTATGTCTTTAGGAGCCTCAGCACAGCCAGCGAAGAATATTCCGCCTGTGGCAGCGTCAACGGGTCTAAGTTTTGGATGTGCTTCCATAAAGAATCCGTCTTGAGTTCTGGAAAGAGTTAGCAAGCGTTGTATTATTTCGCTGTCTTTTCTGGGCTCCAAACCTACAGAGAGGATTGCCATGTCAACATTTACTTTATATAATTCCTTTTGCAGGGTGTTTTCTCCAATAAGCCACACATTACGGGTTTTCCTATCTTCAATTATCTCCGCTGGAAGACCCCGTATAAATACCACACCTTCTTTCCTTGCCCGTTTATAGAGGTCTTCGAAACCTTTTCCATACGCTCTTATGTCAACATAGAAAACGTAAATTTCTGTTCCGGGCCAATGTTCCTTAATTAATAAGCTATCCTTAATCGTGTTCATGCAGCAAACATTACTGCAATATAATTTTCCGCTTTTGTTAGAGCGGGAACCGACACATTGAATGAATGCAACACGACTAGGAATTTGCATATCGCCAGGCCTTATTAGGTGTCCACCAGAAGGGCCTCCAGCATTGATTAGCCTTTCAAATTCAAGCGAGGTTATTACGTTTGGGTATCTACCATATCCATAGTCTGGTAATGAAGACGGATCAAATACATCTGCACCTGTTGCCACAGTTATTGTACCTACATCAAGCTCTACGGTTTCCGGCTTCATTTCGAAACTTATTGCTTGTCTATCACAGGCTTTCATGCACTTGTCACAGACGATTACGCCGTCTTTGTTTAGGCACATGTTCATGTCGATTATGTATGTGGATGGCACTGCTTGGGCAAAAGGTGTGTAAATAGCGTGTCTTATGGCTAAACCTGCGTCGAACTCGTTTGGAGCGATGACTGGACAAACCTTTGCACATTCTCCACAAGCCGAGCAATCCTTAGTAACATATCGTGGCTTTTTCAACAAATTAACATGGAAATTGCCAATGTACCCTTTCACGTCCACAACTTCGCTGTTAGCCAACAGTTCAATGTTTGGGTGATGCCCCACATCAGACATTTTGGGCGCAAGAATGCATATTGAACAGTCCATAGTTGGAAAAGTCTTATCTATCCGCGCCATCATCCCGCCGACGCTTGGTTGCTTCTCAACCAAATACACTTTATAACCTGTGTCAGCCAAGTCCAAAGAGGCTTGAATGCCTGCTACTCCACCTCCTATGACCAATGCTTTTCGGATTATTGGAACCTCAATTTCTTCTGCACGCTGAAGCAGAGCAGCCTTGGCTACAGCCATTTTCACGAGGTCTTTGGCCTTTGCTGTAGCCGCCTCTCGGTCATGTAAATGAACCCAACTGCACTGCTCACGTATGTTAGCCATTTCAAAAAGATACTTATTTAATCCAGCATCTTCACATGCTTTTCTAAAAGTTGGTTCGTGAAGTCGTGGTGAGCATGACGCTACAACGACACGGTTGAGATTATGTTCTTTGATGTCCTTTTTTATTAGTTCTTGTCCTTGGTCAGAACATGTATACCGATTGTCTTGAGATAAAACAACATGGGGAAGCGTTGTAGCGAATTTTGTTACTTCTTCACAGTCAACAGAACCAGCGATGTTTAAGCCACAATGGCAAACATAAACTCCAATGCGAATTTCCCCGTCGTTTTCTTTGGATTCCAACTTCTCCTTTTCCTCCATTACATTACCCTCCTAAGGACTTCAAGTGGTTTTCAATTGACTCAGCGGCGCGTTTTCCAGCACAGATTGCTTCAATCACGGATGCTGGTCCAGTTACTGCGTCTCCGCCTGCAAAAACGCCTTGAAGGCTTGTTTCCATAGTTACTGGGTTGACCCAAACTGTGCCATCTTCGTTTAGCTCAATTTCTTTTGGCAGAAACTCTAGGTCTGGGACTTCACCTATTGCTAGAATCACCATGTCCGTTTCCCGCGTAAATTCGGAACCTTCCATAGGAATCGGTTTTCTTCTTCCAGACTCGTCGGGTTCGCCTAACTGCATGCGAATACACTCAACGGCTGAAACATTCCCATTTTTTTCCAAAATCTTTTTAGGCGCCACCAAAAACTCGATTTTTACGCCTGTCTCCTCTGCTTCTTTAACCTCCCATGGATTTGCAGGCATCTCTTCCCTTGACCTACGGTATAATATAGTTACTTCCTCTGCCCCAAGTTTTAAAGCGTTTTTTGCAGCGTCCATGGCAACGTTTCCACCGCCAATCACAACAACATTTTTTCCAACTTCCATTTTTTCTCCAAAATTTACTTTCCATAAAAAATCAAGAGCATGAACCACGCCTTCCAATTCTCCACCTTCAATCTTTAATTCTTCGCTTTTGTGGGCACCTGTGCCGACAAAAATGGCTTTATATCCTTCTTTCCATAAATCGTCAAAATTTAAGTCCTTACCAACCATTATTCCCGTTTTTATTTCCACACCCAAGTCTTTTATGAACTGAATTTCCGTGGCTAAAACTTGTTTAGGTAAGCGGTATTCAGGTATGCATTTTCTTAACATTCCGCCTGGTTCTGAAAGGGCTTCGAAAATTGTAACCTTATGTCCTTTCTTGGCTAATTCATAAGCAACCGTAAGCCCAGCTGGTCCAGAACCTACAATTGCAATTTTTTCTTTGAAAATCTTTGCGGTTTTTTTCCTTTTTCCCTTCTTTAAACATTGTTTATACATCTGTTCAGTTTTTTCTAAAATTCTATCTTTATCTAGTCCTGCACGTTCAGGATGAAAACAAACCAATGTCGTTACAAGTGGCAAAGGAATATTTTCTACAATTTTTGAAAGGGCGTTTTCCAGGGGTTCTATATATTCATGCTCTACAGCTATTGTTCGAATGAAATGAAATATTTCAGGCACTCTTAAGGCTTGAGGGCAACGTTTATGACAGCGATAGCACCAAGCACAAAGCCAAAGATTCTCAGAAGCCAAAACATCCTCAGGATTCAAAAAAATTTTTTCCAGCAGATTCCGTGGATTGTAGTCTTTTCCAAGCAGTTCTGCCATGGAACAGCTAGCTGTGCAAATGCCGCATTCAAAACAGTACTCGAGTTTTTCAATATCAAGGAGTCTTTTAATGTCTTCCTTGGAGATTATAGTCTTCGGAGTTTCCAAGTTTTGAGGCCCTCTGTAGTTTTGGAGTTTCTCACAGATATAAAGGTTTACAAACGTAAAGGTTTTACGCACGCGTCCACAGCACGCGATGTTTGCAAATACATTTTATAAAGTTAAACACAATAAACATGAAAAATAGGTTGGGCTAAAATGAGAAACGTAAGGATTGTTTTATATGGGGTTGGCGCTGTTGGCAGTTTGATTGCAAGGTTTTTGCTGGAAAAAGAAGGTGTGGAAATAGTGGGGGCTGTGGACATAGCTAAGGATAAAGTTGGTAAGGACTTGGGCGAAGTTTTAGGCATACAGCGAAACCTTGGAATAATGGTTTCAGAGGACGCTGATACTGTGTTTTCTAAAGTTGAGGCAGACATCGCTATCCATGCAACCTCATCCTTTCTTGAAAATACATACCCCCAAATAGCCTCAATAATAAAACATAGTGTCAAAGTAATATCGACATGCGAAGAACTAACCTATCCATACTACGCTGAGCCCAAACTCGCAAAAGAACTTGATGCTTTGGCTAAAAAACACAACACAACAGTGTTAGGCACAGGCATAAATCCAGGTTTTCTAATGGATACGCTTGTGATAACTCTTAGTGCGGTCTGCCAAAAAATAGAGAAAATCCAAGCGGTTAGAATTATGAACGCAGCCACAAGGCGATTACCCTTTCAAAAAAAGGTGGGTGCAGGCTTAACGGTTAAAGAATTTTACAAGAAAATAGAAAATAAAGAAATTACAGGACATGTCGGACTTGAACAATCTATCGCGATGACTGCTGACGCTTTAGCATGGAAACTTGACAAGATAACGACTGAACCTGTTGAGCCAGTAATAGCCAAAAAACCTGTTAAAAGCGAACATATAGAAGTTGAAGCTGGAAAAGTGGCAGGTTTGAGACAAAAAGCAAAAGGCATAATCAAGAATAGAGAGGTCGTAATTCTTGATTTTCAAGCATACATAGGTGTTGAAGAAGAATATGACGCCATAACAATTGAAGGCGTCCCAAACATTAAACAGAAAATTCAGCCATGCGTTCACGGAGACATAGGCACAATAGCAATGGTTGTTAACTCCATTCCAAAAGTAATCAAAGCACCACCAGGATTGTTTACGATGAAGGATTTGCCAATCCCATCAGCTGCCCTAGAAGACTTGAGAAGATACGTTCCACTTTAAATCATGTTATGTAAGGGATGACTTTGAAACTTAAAATTGACATAAACGGTGATTTAGGCGAAAGCTACGGAGCATTCAAAATTGGAAACGACGAAAAAATGATGCCATACATAACTTCCGCAAACATCGCATGCGGATTCCACGCAGGCGACCCGATGACAATGGCACAAACCCTCAGCCTAGCCAAAAAACACAAAGTTGCTGTTGGCGCACATCCGGGTTATCCTGACGTTCTAGGTTTTGGAAGAAGAGAAATGCAACTAACCACAGAAGAAATTAAAAACTACACACTCTATCAAATAAGCGCTCTTCAGGGATTTGCAAAAACTGTTGGAATCAGTCTTCAACACGTGAAGCCTCACGGAGCGCTATATAACACCGCTGTGAAGGATGAAAAAGTCTCTAGAGGAGTTGCGGAAGCTGTCAAAGCATTAAACCTTAACTTGATAATTTTTGCGCCTCCGAAGTCAGTTTTAGCCATAGTTGCGGTTAATTTTGGGTTAAGGGTTGCCTACGAATTTTTCGCTGACAGAGCCTACAATGCGGATGGAAGCCTTGTTTCAAGGAAACAGTCAAATGCGATTATTCAAGAACCTGAGAAAGTTGTGGAAAGAGCCATCAAAGTGATTCGGGAAGAAACTGTTTTAGCTGTTAATGACGAAGTTGTGAACCTAGGCGAAGTGCATACTATCTGTATCCACGGTGATACCCCCGCTGCAGTAGAACTAACAGAGGCATTAAAAAGGGGATTGGTTAAAGCAGGCGTTGAGGTAAAGCCTGTGGGAAGCTTCATTTAGCCAATTTTGGGCTTCGAATATGAAAACTAAACCATACGAATCTGTACGTTACTTGCCTTTCGGCGATAGCGCCCTAATTGTCGAATTTGGCGACGTAATAAGTTTGGAAATAAACCGCAAAGTTGTGGCTTTAAACGAAGCAATTCTGAAGGCTGAAATTCAGGAAGTTGAAGAGCTTGTTCCAACTTATCGTTCGTTGCTAGTCCGCTATAACCCATTGAAGACAAGTTATGAGCAGGTTGTTTTCCGCATCAAAGGCATTGAAAAAATGTTGGAGGGATCGCCAGCAGAAGTGAAGGGTAGAAAAATCATTATCCCAGTTGTTTATGGCAAAGAATACGGTCCAGACCTTACCTACGTTGCCCAAAATCACGGATTAGTTGAAGAACAAGTCATTAAGCTGCATTCTGAAAAAGAATATAGAGTTTACATGATAGGATTTGTTGCTGGCTTTCCGTATTTAGGAGAGGTTGCAGATGAAATTGCAACACCACGACTGGAAACCCCACGCCTAAAAGTACCCGCAGGCTCAGTTGGCATAGCAGAAAAACAAGCAGGAATATATCCATGCGAAGCACCCGGCGGGTGGCGAATAATAGGGAAAACACCGCTTAAACTATTTAATCCGATGCAACAACCACCAGCCCTTGTAAAGCCAGGAGACACTGTGAAGTTTAAGCCAATTTCGGAAAAAGAATTCAAAATCATTGAAGAAGCAATCTTAAAAGGTGCCTACTCGCCTTTCTCCGAGGAATAAGGAAAAATGAAAGTTTTTCAAGTACTCAAGCCTGGATTATTCACAACAATTCAAGACATGGGAAGATATGGCTACCTCAAATATGGAGTCCCAATTTCTGGGGCAATGGACACATTTTCCCTAGTCGCAGCAAACCTCTTAGTTGCAAACAACCCAGATGATGCATGCCTCGAAATAACTCTCATCGGTCCAGAACTGCAAGCCCTAACAAAAACACAAATCGCCGCAGCTGGCGGAGTTGTTTCCCTAAAAATTAATGAACAAAGAGTTCCCATGTGGCAAACATTAGAAGTGCAAGAAGGTGACATTATCTCCTTTGGGAAAATGGAAAGTGGATGCCGAACATACCTCTCAATAAGAGGAGGAATAAACATTCCGCCGGTGCTTGGAAGTAGATCAACTTATGTACGTGGTGGGTTTGGCGGAATAAACGGTAGGCAATTGAAAGCTGGAGACGCAATTGAAGGATTCGATGCACCTCTTCTCAAAGTTGGATATTCAATGCCAGAAAAACCTGTGCCAAAATACAATGGCCATTTTGATGTACACGTTATGCTGGGACCACAAGCTGACATGTTCACGGATAAAGGAATAAACACTTTCCTTTCCAGTCAGTATAAGGTTACGTTGGAAGCAGATCGCATGGGATACAGGCTTGAAGGCCCTGCAATAGAACACAAAGCAAAGGCAGAAATTGTTTCAGACCCTCTTCTACCAGGCGCTGTTCAGGTTCCAAAAAGTGGAAAACCAATCATAATAATGCGAGACGCCCAAACAACAGGCGGATATCCAAAAATAGTTGTGGCAATTACGCATGATGTTTCTCTCCTTGGACAAGCTAAACCAAACGACATTGTAGAATTTTCTAAGGTTACAACGCAACAAGCTCAAGAAAAAATCCACGAATACTACGAGTTTCTTAACAACTTAAGTGGAATGTTGATAGAGAAGCCATAAAGAGTTTGAAAAGACTTCGTGCTACGCCTTTTTGCTGACAAAACGCTAACATTAATAGAATAAAAAAGTATTTGTTTCATAGTGGGATTGTCATGGTTACTAAGGCATATGTTCACAAAAAAGGAGAAATCTCTTTTTTGGATATAATGGAAAATGCGAAAAATCGACCGAGCCTTAAAAAGGCAGGAGCAATTGCCTTATTTATAGGTCTAGTTCGCGGAGAAACCTTAAAAGGTGAAAAAGTTCAGAAGTTGGAATTGGAAGCTTACGAGGAAAAGGCGAATGAAGTATTAGCTAGCATCTGTAACGATTTAGAGAAGAAGCAGGGCATAGTAGACGTTCAAATTCACCATTTATTAGGCGAATTTAATGTTAGCGAAGATCTCGTATATGTTTTGGTTGCAGGTGATCATCGCAAAAATGTTTTTCCAGTTTTAGAGGAAGCTGTTGAAAGGTACAAAAAAGAAGCTCCTATTTTTAAAAAGGAATACGTTACAGATGAGAAGGGCAAAGCACGTGCTTATTGGGTTACTGAACGGAAAAGGATACATGAGACTTTGGGTTAATTAGAGGGCAATCACTCGATTTGTATTTAAGTTAATTATAATCTTAAGAAGGGTTATAAGTATGCCACTAAAAAATATGTGAAAAGGAGATGTAAAATTTGGAAAAAAGAAGTTACGCATGGTTTGAAAGACGCCGAAGAACAAAAGCACTGGACTTAGCCCACGAACAAATAACAAAAGCCCTTGACACAGTGACTTTGCTTCATCAAGCAGTAAAAAGCATTTCAGAAGAAAAGAAAAAAGAGGCGATGCAACACATTGAAAACCTTTTCAGGGTAGAAGAGGAAGTGGATAAACTAAGAAAAGAGGTTTTTAAGGAATTATCTAAAGGCGCTGCTTTGTTTGCAGACTATCGCGAAGACTTACTTCACCTTGTGAAACGGCTTGATACGCTTGCAGACCATGTGAAGGATGCGGCGAGATGCATAGAAATGCTTGCAGATGCACAAATTCCGAAGGAATTATGTGAAAATACGGTGCGTATGACTTCTATACTTGTGGAATGTGCTCAAGCCTTGCGTGGTAGCATCGAAAAAATTGCAGTAAGCCCCAGCGAGGCAATAAAAGGAGCTGAAAAAGTTGAGGAAATTGAGCATAAACTTGATGATAATTATCTTAAAACTAAAGCTTTGTTCGTTAAGTACGGTGAAGAGATTAATAGTGGTGCTATGGTGATATTTGATGATTTGATTGAGTTTATTGAGCATGCTGCTGATATGTGCGCTGACACTGCTGATTACATTGTTGTACTTGCAAGTAGAGAGTAAGATGCGTCAGGGATAAAATGTTATTAGCTCAAATTTCAGACGTCCACTGCGGTCCGATGTTTCGCAAGGAAACCCTAAGAGTTGCTATTAAAGAAATTAATGATTTATCTCCTGATGTAGTGCTTGTCACTGGCGACTTAACGGAAAACGGCTTAATATCAGAGTTTGAAACTGCAGCAAAGGAGTTAAAGAAGCTAAAAACAGAAAAAATAATATACGTAAGTGGAAACCACGACTATCGCTCAACGGGCTATCTGCTTTTTAAGGAGTTTTTTCCATTTTCGCAAGTAACTGAAACCGATGATGCAGTCATAATAGTTCTCAGCTCGGCAAGACCTGACAGAGACGACGGAGAAGTTGGCCACAGACAAAACCTATGGCTGGAAAATACCCTTGAAAAATATAGGAATAAAGTTAAGATAGTAGCAATACACCACCACATAATTCCAGTTCCAGACACAGGAGCAGACCAAATAACAATTGTAGACGCTGGCGATGTCCTAAGAAGTCTTACAAAATCAAAGGTAAACATGGTTCTCTGCGGCCACCGCCACAGACCATGGAGATGGAAAATGGAAGATATGTTTGTGGTTCATGCAGGCAGCGTGTCATGCGAAAAACTGAGGGGATTTTTTTGCAATTCTTACAATGTTGTTGAAATCAAAAACAAAAAAATGAATACCAAACTTAAAATGGTTGGCGGCGGCTACGTGGACTTCAAAGAAATCGTGAAAAGAAGAGAAATATTACAAGCATCCGACATCTCACAATACAACGACTCCCTAGCCCGCTAAAGAGGACCGGATTCACCACCATAAACATGCTAAAAACAACCAATGTTAACTGCATTTTAGCAAAAAAGCAATTTGAAATGCGGTCTCAGTTTATATTCTCAGGATTTTGTTTTTCATTCAGGGCAAAACCCAAAATTATTTCGATAAGGAGTTAGAAAGTACGCTCAGGGTAATCAAGACAATGAAGAAATACTCTCAGAAAGACTATTATAATGCTGTAGAGGAGCTGGTTAATGTAGTAACTAAAAGATACGGGCATAAGATTAAGGCGATTTATGCTGGCGGGAGCTTTGCAAGAGGAGATTTCGTTCCTGGACGCAGTGACATAGATCTTTATGTCGTTGCAGAAAACAGAAAGGAAGAACTACAGAGAGATTTGCAGGGTGAAGCATTAGAGATAGAGAAGAAATATTTTGATGACTTGAAGCCTGTTTTTGACCAAGTTTTAGGCATCACTGTAACTACGCTCCAAGAGATACAAGAGGGAAAATCTTTTTTAGGCGCAGGTTTCGAATACTCCAACTTCATTAAAGAAGGGAAACTTCTTTGGGGACGAGATATCAAGGTGCTTATTCCAAAACCACTACCAGAAAAACAGAAAGAATCTGCAAAGAATTACTTAGATAAAGTTTATAAGATGATCTCGCATCAGGAGAGAAGCCTCAAATGGCTTAAGTGGATTCCGTTCAAATTTGTACCAAAGAAAAATAAAGAACGTTGGGCTCGTCAGGTTTTTAATTTAACCTTCAGAACTGCAGCGCTGTTTCTTGGCGGCAAGGGAATATACGTGAGCAAGAAGGAAGATATAGCATTTGCATTCAAGCGATGTGTAGGAGAAGAAGAACTTTGTAACATAGTCTCTTCTGTATTACTATTATGGGAAAAATGGAAAACAGAGTCACTTAGCGATAAAGAGACAAAGCAATTACTTGAAAACTCCTTAAAATTTGTTAGAAGATTGCAATCGCTAAGATGATCTATTACAGAATGAAAACGAACTGCATTCAAAAGCGTGAAGGGTTAGGTGTAAATCTTGGAAACCTTTCTCGGTATGAAAAATGCACCAGTAGAGGAATCGCTCATACTTGGGGTCTGCAGCTACGTCGACGATTTCAACAGTAGATAGGGTTGCCATATCGTTGTCTTCCGGGAAGTTTTCGTTCTGCTAGACAGCTGGACTGCACTGTTATTCTTCTTCTAGCTTGACGACCTTACAGCATCTTCGCTCTAGATGACCCATCAGATCTATGCCTGCTCTTGCTCTTTCTTCCTCTTCTTCGAGGTGCTTCTCAAAGCCCACTTGTTTGACACGGTTATAATCTTTCAAACGTGTCGAATTTTCCTATGGCATTTAGTTGACGCATATAAGCTTCTTTCGAGGTGGGGTGAATGAGCCGTTTCTGAGCCCAAAGGCTTACGAAGTCAGGGTTTTCTTTAATGAAATCTTCCGTGCATACGATAGTAATAGCCTTTCTGTATTCTTCCGGAGACATCTTACTCGGATCAATGGGCGTTTCGGGCACCTTTTGAGACGACTGAACGAATTTTGAGCTTCCACAGTGCGTTGAACAGAGAATCACTTTTGAAACTTTTTCGGGGTAGTTGATGGCAAGTTCTTGTGCTATCATCCCACCCATAGACAACCCCAAAACATGAGCCTTAGAAATCCCTAATGCATTCATTAAACCCATTGTGTCGTCAGCGAACAATTTCATAGTGTATTCCTTGTTGGATATGTCGGTGCGTCCAGTTCCACGATTATCAAACAGGACCAACTTGAAGTGCTTTGAGAGTTCCTCAACCATACGGGGATTCCAAAGGTCCAAGTTACTACCTAAACCTGTGATCATCAACAAAGGGTAGCCTTTGCCCTTCGCTTCATAATACATCTGAATATCATTCACTTTCACTTTCGGCATCAAAATCACTCTAGCCAACATTCTCTACTATCGAGTTATATGACTTACGCAAGAATGTGAGTTTAGAACAAAACTTTACTTTGTGTGAGTCCTCACGTGCTTTCGGTTCAGCTATAACTTTTCCGCAAAACCAAAAACTGGATTATGGAGAGTGATAGAAGAGCGTTCCCTAACGGCTTGACGATTATCCATGCTAGACTTTTTGTTATTATTCCTGTTTTTCCCAAATTAAAGCCTGATAGGCGGTCTTGTTTTGCACGTCAAGATATTCCAAAAGGGGCTTGCCGTCTTTGTAGACATATGAAACTATAAGGGTGGGAGTCACTTTCACGAAGACTATCATTTCTGTAGTGTGGTCATACCACCATTCAAAATATCCTGGGAACTTTTTCTTGATGATTTCTGCAAGTCTTTTGCCTTCCTCTTCTTGTTGGCTGACTAACTCTGCTTTCCCTTCAATGCTTACATTTTTTAGGCAGAGGGCAACCTTCGGATTCGCTCTAATCTGTGCAACTTTCTTGAGATTGGTCAGAGTGAAAAAGATGATGGTCAGCCCTTCAGATGCATATCTGACTGCTCTGGCTGTAACTCTGTTGTTTAGCGATGTTGCTAGAACGATATCTTTGTTCTCTTCCAAAAGTCTGACTTTCTCTGCCTTCACTTGGTCAAAATCCAACTCTGTTTTCATAGCTTCCGTAGTTGCTTTGTTTCGGCTATAACTTTTCCGCAAAACCAGAATTGTTTGTCAACCGCGGTTGGTTGAGGTAAAGTTTTATAAAACCCAAACCCAAACCCAAAAAGTACGCGCGCTTTGAAACCGTATATAGTAGTGCAGCTGATACAATTTGCGAGCTGATCTGCCATGTCAACAGAAGAAATTAAGACGCTCACGCGTCGGTTTTTTACTGAGTGGAACAAGGGGAAGGCTGCCGCCATGGCTGCAATAGACGAGACATGTGCCAATAACATAGTGTGGCACGAGCCTACTGGCGAGGATATACGCGGTCTAAAGGACGTCAAGCAGATGTTTAGCGAGTTCTACGACGCTTTTCCCGACATTCATTTCGCCATTGACGACATGATCGCCGAAGGGGACAAGGTAGTGACACGCTACGCGATTACTGCCACACACAAGGGTGAGTATAAGGGTATCCCGCCTACAAATAAGAAGGTAAAGCTGTGGGTGATCGAGATCGACCGTATTGTTGGCGGTAAGTTCGTGGAAGGCTGGTTAAGTTTTGATACCCTCGGTTTCATGCAACAACTCGGCGTCGTACCAACGCCAGCAAAGGGAAAATAACGTAAAACCGACGTAGTTCAGTTTCGGCATCCTGCAAAAAAAGCGCCGACAGTTAACAAACCTCAACCGAGTGCCGATAAGTTAACAGAACCAAATAGCGTAAGAAATTCTGCAAACGACTTTATACCCGAAAAAGATGTCGTTGAACGAATTTGTGAATTTGCAGAAGGATTCAAAGAAAAAGCTAATGACATGACCCATTCTCTCTATCACATAGCCACAAAAAAAGAGATAGACGAGAAGAATTTTCAACAAATATTAGAGCTAATCGCAACGCTTGAAAAAAGTCTTAATCCACCATAGCTATTCTCTATGCCTTAAATAGGCTTAAGAAGAACAGTTTCTTCTTGTGGTCAAAATGAAGATTACTGAGGAAGAATACAGACAGATTATAAAAGAATTGCAGGAACGAGATTTCGACCTCTTTTGGTTCAGCTTTAGTGACAACTTTCTCACGAAAGAGAATGTGGAAAAGGCACTTGATTCTCCAGAGGATATGCCTATCCAATTTAATTATACTGTAAACTTGATGTGTGGTGATTTGAAACAAATCATTGCTAGAATAAGAAGAATAAAGATGAAACAAAATGGAAGGAGAGTTTAATTGGGTATGGGTTTTGGTAAAGTTTTATCACACACAGCAAATCATAGATGTTTTGAAACTATAACGTGAGATTTCTAGAGGTTGACAGTTTTAAACCCTCAAGAGAGATTAAGTGCGGGGGGTGGGATTTGAACCCACGAACCC